>Ga0207953_10127_pt1 | contig 22852 bp, 1 predicted proteins | sample AntDryMetagUQ313_FD_188091 | JGI IMG/M metagenome (GOLD analysis project Ga0207953, IMG submission 188091) | Polar desert microbial communities from Antarctic Dry Valleys - UQ313 (SPAdes) | ecosystem: Environmental > Terrestrial > Soil > Desert | place: Antarctic Dry Valleys | collected 2008-12-31
CGGCCCCACACCCACCGAAACCAAATACCGCGCAAGGCGATTCACCCGAGACCCGAACTCCGCATACGACAGAGACTGCCCCTCGAACACCACCGCCACCGCATCCGGAGACGCCGCCACCTGCGCAACAAACCCGTCGAGCAACAAAGCACCAACAGTCAACTCGTGAACAGTGTCATTGACCGCCACCAACACCTGCGAACGCTCGTCCTCACCGAGCAACTCCACATCCCCGACAACCGAATCAGGCTCCGCCACCATCGCTTCCAGAACCCGAACCAACCGCTCCGCAAACGAGACAACCGTCGACTCGTCGAACAAATCCGTCGCATACGTCAACGACATCGGCATCCCAACACCGACGCCGTCCTCCTCCAACGGTGACACCGTCAACTGCAGATCGAACTTCGCGATCTCCACACCCGCGTCGAAACCGGCAATCGACAGTCCCGGCAGTTCCAAGACACTCTGCGCCATGTTCTGGAAGAACAACGCAACCTGGAACAACGGATGATGAGCCTGCGACCGCGCCGGATCAAGCACCTCCACCAACCGCTCGAACGGAACATCCTCGTTGCCGAACGCCCCCAGATCGACCTCACGAACCCGACCCAACAACTCCGAGAACGACTCCGAAGAATCCACCTCCGTCCGCAACACCAACGTATTGACGAACATCCCGATCAAATCATCAAGCTCCGGCTCGCCCCGCCCAGCGATCGGCGAGCCCACCACAACGTCATCACTACCACTCAACCGCGCCAACACCACCGCCAACGCCGCATGCACCACCATGAACAACGACACACCACGATCAAGCGCCAACTGCTCGAGCGCCCGATGCAACCGCACATCAACCGAGAACTGGTAACTAGCACCACGATTGGACGCAACCAACGGCCGCGAACGATCCGCCGGCAACTCGATCCGCTCCGGCAACCCCTCCAACACCGACGTCCAATACCCCAACTGCTCAGACATCAACGACGACGGATCACCCTCGGACCCCAACACCTCACGCTGCCACAACGCGTAATCCGCATACTGCACCTCGAGCGGCGCCCACCCCGGAACCTGTCCACCCGCACGCGCCACATACGCCATCGACACATCACGCACCAACGGCCCCATCGACACACCATCAGCAGCAATATGGTGAACCACCAACGCCAACACAAACTCCGACGAACCCGTCTGGAACAAACGAACCCGCAACGGCACCTCAGAAGTGACATCAAACCCCTCAGTCACCACCGGCGCCAACACACCCAACAAATCAGCCTCATCGGTCGGCACCGCAGAAATATCCACAGCGAACCCACCCACCGGAAGAACCTGCTGGAACCCGACCCCCTCGAACTCCGGATACACCGTCCGCAAAATCTCATGCCGCGCAACAACATCCGACACAGCAGCACTCAACGCCGCAACATCCACCACACCAGACAAACGCAACACAATCGGAATATTGTTCACACCCGACACAGCATCAAACCGCGACAAAAACCACATCCGCTGCTGCGCCAACGACAACGGCACCCGCTCCGGACGCACCCGAGCCGTCAACGCCACACGAGCACGCCCAGTGGAAGCTGCGAGCGCAGAGGCAAGCGACGACACGGTCGAAGACTCGAACAACGTCTTGACTTGTACCCGCACGTCGAAGACAGCACTCAACCGTGCTGCCAACTTCGCTGCGACAAGCGAATTGCCTCCAAGCTCGAAGAAGTCGTCATCCGCTCCGACCTGCTCCAGCCCGAGCAGTTCACCAAACACCGTGGCGATCTGGATTTCATCCTCAGTGGAAGGAACACGGAATGGACGAGACTCGAAATGCGGCTCCGGCAACGCGGAAGCATCCAACTTGCCCACGGGTGTCAACGGAATTTCACTGATGAGAACGACAGAGGCAGGCACCATATGCCTAGGCAATTCTTGTCTGCAGACGTCGAGCAGTTCCGTGATGTCTACCTCAGCTGCCGCTCGTGGCAGCACGTATGCCACCAGAGCCTGCTCCCCATTGTCGAGCTTGCGAGCGAGGGTTGCAACGAAGTCGACCGCCCGATGGGATGCAAGAACTGCGTCGATCTCTCCGAGCTCGACTCGGAAGCCTCGGATCTTCACTTGGGAGTCGGATCGCCCGACGTATTCGAGGTCCCGTGCACCCCCATCTGCGATGACCCAGCGTACGAGGTCACCACTGCGGTACATTCGTTCGCCCTGCGCTCCAAACGGATTCGCGATGAAACGGTCGGCAGTCATACCCGTCAGATTGTGATATCCGCGCGCAACCTGAGGCCCGGCAAGATACAGCTCACCTGTCGACCCGACTGGGACTGGCTGTAGCCGTGAGTCCAGAACCAGGGCGGAAGCCCCGCGAACAGGTCCACCAATTGTCACGCGGTCACCTGGTGCCAGTTTCGGGCTGATGTTGGTGACAATAGTCGTCTCGGTTGGGCCGTATCCGTTGTAGAAGGCCCTGTCCCGTCCCCACCGTGCAACAAGCTCAGGTGGGCATACCTCGCCACCGACTACAGCGGTGACGATGGAATCCAACCCCGAGGGATCGACAGAGGCCAACATTGACGGGGTTCCCACCACATGCGTGACGCATTCGGTTTTCAATAGTTCCGCGAGCTCGTCACCACCGTAAACGGTCGTCGGAACGATAACCATCGTCGCGCCGGAACCAATGGTAAGCAACAGCTCGAAGAGCGAAGTATCGAAGCTGGGGGTGGCGAAATGCAGAACCCTCGATTGGGCTGTGGCACCAAGTCGCTCAGCCTGTTCACTCAGCAAATTGCCCAGGCCTGCGTGCGTGACAACAACACCTTTCGGACGTCCAGTCGACCCTGAGGTGTAGATAACGTATGCAGGGTGTTCGGTTCGCAGAGTGCGAACACGGTCCGAATACGCCACCGGTTCGCCGGACATCGCTTCCGCTGCCTGCGTCGTCTCGAGAGAATCGATCGCGATCCACCTCACAGACGATGGCAAATCAATACCTAATTCGCCGACGGTCAAGCCGATCGAGACACCCGAATCCTCGATCATGTACGCAACACGGTCAGACGGATAGTTCGGATCCACGGGCACAAAAGCTGCACCGGTCTTCGCGACTGCCCACACTGCCAGCACTGATTCGATTGACCGCGGGATGGACACGGCAACCCTGTCCTCCGGACCTACACCGCCGGCGATCAACATACGAGCCAGGCGAGACGACCGCGCATCCAATTCGGCGTAGGAAAGTGAGTGCCCCTCGAATCGCAACGCTTCCCTCGAAGGATCCAACTCGACGGCCGCCGCCAGCAACTGGGGCAGCAACAGTGTCCTCGCTCGGCGAGTGCGAGTGGGCCGCTCCCGTCGACTCTTGCGGGTAGCAGAGGTATCCGGCGTCACACCATCGGCGCTCATGCGGCCACGACCTGCGCTCGAACGGCGTGATGGAGGAGCTCGTGCTGCGTCAAGACATTTCACCTTCGCTTTGGTACTGCAGTTCGATCGGTATTCGCGGGAATCCGATCACTTCCGAGGTTCTACCCTTGACCTGGGCAAATCGAGTTCGACGTCCCGGTATGACCCCAGTAGTTGATCGGACACACCGAACCATTGTTACAGCTGTCGAGGAGTGGACATCATCGGACTGTTCGGGATAAGGGCGTCGATCTACTTCGAGAACGGCGGCGTCAGCTCAGAGTCCACGTCGCGGGATCACACGCCAGGCGTAGATCAGGCAAAGCTCCTTCGACGACATCTGTGAAGACGTCTGTCTGACCTACCGCGTGCGAAACCCACTCCTCCTCGAGGCGGCCGTGCACATCGGCATTTCGAGAATCTTCCGAGGACACAAGGACGACGCCACCCACTACCCCTGCCAGCAGAATCGTTAGAACCGAGGTTTCATCGTCGTCGGGACCGAAGTACATCAAACGCGATTCGTAGTCGACCTCGTGCTTTTGCGACATGGCATCCAACTTCGCCGCGAGCTCTCCCTGGGTGATCTGGTCAGAGGCTGATCCGGTAACCACGACCGCGACGTCGTCCACATTGAGCGGACGAACCCGGTCCGCGTAGTTCACGGAACGACTCGAATACGACGCCACCAATTCGACAACATCGGACTCGTTCAGGTCGAGGATCGTATCCAGCGCAATATCAGAATCTGCACTGCCCGAAGTCAGCGTCAAGGCCACACTCGGGTTTGTTCCTCTTCCAGGCGTACGCACTGCGCCTGTTGTAGCTCTCACGAGTACTGCCGCGCCTGCTTTGGACAGCGCCCAGATCGTTACTACCAGTTCGATGCCACGCAGCCCTGTCATCGCAACTGCGTCGCCCGGGCCGATCCCAAGACTGATGAGGTGGCGCGCAAGGCGAGATGATCGTGCATCGACCTCGTGGTATGTCACTTCCTCTTCATCGCACACGACTGCGACGGCGTCAGGATCAGCCTCTATGGAGTTCGCCAATAGCTGTGGCACAAGTCTGCCCGTCGAAGCGCCAACTGCCGGGGGTGGCGTTGTGTCCACGGAGCCGAGGACTTCTGCTCGTTCGGAGTCGGTGAGCAGTTCGATGTCACCAATCGGACGTGAAGGATCCGAGGAGACCCGATCTAGAACGCGGACGAAGCGCTCGACATGTGCGTCGGCGGTTGCTTGGTCGAAAAGGTCCGCAGCGAAAACCAAATGGCCGAGCAACCCTCCCGTTACCGGATCTGAACTGAGATTGAGTTGGAGGTCGAACTTCGCAGTCGCCTCCACACCCTCGACAGCCGTGATCTTCAAATCCGGCAGACTGAACTCGGCTCCTGCCATCGGTTCGACCGACAGTGCAACCTGGAAGAGCTCGCTCGCTGACGCCGACACGACGCCGGTTACTTCCTCGAACGGGATGTCTCCGTTCGCGAATGCCTCGAGATCGACGTTTCGGACGAGCGAGACCAAGTCGCCGAATCCCGCTCCGAGATCCGGAGCGGTCCTGAGTGCAAGCGTGTTGACGAACATTCCGACTATGTCGTCCAGTTGCTGCTCACCTCGCCCGGCCACTACCGTTCCGATCGCGAAATCTCGGCTTCCACTCAACCGTGCGATGAGTACTGCAAGCGCAGCGTGCACAACCATGAACAATGTGGCGTTGTGTTCGCGCGCAATCTCGTTGAGCCGCGCCGCCGTCTCCGCGTTGACGGAGAACTCCGAGACACCGGCACGTGCAGACATCTGCGCGGGTCGCTGACGGTCGGAAGGCAATCCGGGCGTCGACGACACACCGTCCAACGTCCGGCGCCAGAAGTCGAGTTGCCGTGCAGCCTGTGAGCCGACCTCGCCAGCGCTACCGAGTACTTCGCGCTGCCAGATCGCGAAGTCCGCGTACTGAACAGTCAACGGCGTCCACGACGGCGCGGTGCCGCGCACGCGAGCCTCGTAGGCGACCATCATGTCTCGGGCAAGAGGTCCCATCGATTCACCGTCAGCGGCGATGTGATGAGCGACCAAGACGAATATGAAGTCTGCCGGGCCCAACTCGAGCAACCCAGTGCGTACAGGTACCTCCTGAGCTACGTCGAATCCGGTCGTCACCAACTCCACGACGCGATTGAACGCCGCGGCCTCGTCGTCCACCTGAATCGTTTCGAGAGGCGAAAGGAGTTCGTCGATCGCGACGATTTTCTGAACCGGCCCTTCGATGTCACTCGGGTAGCTGGTCCGGAGCGACTCATGTCGAACCAAAACGTCGTGAAGAGCCTGGCGCAAAGCCGCGACATCCAAGTTCCCTGTCAATCGCAGAGCCAACGGAATGTTGTATGCCGCAGAACCGGGATCCATCTGGTTTACCAACCACATTCGCTGCTGGGCCAAGGACAGAGGAAGACGTTCTGGACGTTCCCGCGCCTCCAACTCCATCCTCGCACCGGAACCTGCGGTCTTTTGGACTACTACAGCCAAACCTTCCACTGTCGAGTTCTCGAACAGCACGCGCACCGGGACCTGCGCATCGAGTGCCTGCCCCAATCTTGCTGCCAACCTGGTAGCGATCAACGAATTACCACCCAGCGCAAAGAAATCGTCATCCAGACCGACCCGCTCCGCGCCCAACACATCTCCGAACACCGACGCAACAATTTCCTGCACCGCTGTGACCGGCGCCCGAAACTCTGCTGCCTCGAATACCGGTGACGGGAGAGCCTTTCGATCCAATTTGCCCGACGCATTGAGTGGAAGCTCGTCGAGGACAAGAACCTTCGAGGGCACCATGTACGTCGGAAGCACGGCCCGGGCAGACTCCAGAACTTCCGACGCATCTACTGCAGTTCCCACGACATACCCGACCAGGCTGTCGCCGAACGTCGCATCGCTGTGCAGGACGACCACCGCATCTGAAACCGCCTCGTGCGAGATCAGAGCAGATTCGATCTCGCCGAGTTCGATACGCTGCCCCCGCAGTTTGACCTGGAAATCCGATCGGCCGATGTACTCGAGCTCGCCCCGACCGTTCCACCTGACGAGGTCGCCGGTTCGATACAACCTGCTGCCGCCATCTGAGGCGCCCCTTTCCCCGCCCGCAAAGGGGTTGGCGACGAAACGCTCCGCCGTCAACGCCGCTCGGTTTCCGTATCCGCGACCGACACCGACACCACCGACATACAACTCGCCGATCACGCCCGGCGGCACCATACCCAACGACCGATCCAGAACGAACAGATCCATGTTCGGCACCGGTGCACCGATCGGAACGCTGACGGTGTCATGCGCAGTCACCGCGTGGAACGAGACCACGTCCGACGCTTCCGTCGGGCCGTAACTGTTCACCACGCGTACTCCGCCTGACAACAAACTGCCAAGACGATTAAGCCGGATCGACTCGCCTCCAAGGAACACAACATCGAGAACGCTCAAAGCAGACTCCTCGTCGGAATCCACCACGGCTTCGAACGCGCTCGGCGACATGTTCGCCACTGCAACGTCACCGTGCCCGACGCGAGCAACGATCGCATCCGGATCGAAACCGTCCGAGGCAAGCACTACGCTCCGACCGCTGCTCAACGCTGCCCAGACGTTCTTCTGCGTCAAGTCGAAACTCGGTGACGACGCGATCAATAGACCACCAGTTTCGGGCAACTCGCTGCGGTACCAGGCCACCGTGTTCTCGATGCCGGCCATCGGCACCAACGTCGGCTTCGGACGACCCGTCGAACCGGATGTCGAAATGACATACCCCAAGCGGTCCCCCGCACCGAGTTCACGCCATCGATCCGTCGGCCTCTCCACCATCGGCGAATCGCGCATGATGCTGTCGAGGACGATCACGTCCACCGCCAGATCGAGAGTCGTCGTACTCACCGCGCATCGGGCACCGGTGTCGGCGATTATCGCTTCGATCCGATCCTGTGGGTACGACGGATCGATCGGCCCGTACGCAGCACCCGCCTTCCACGCCGCCAACATACCTACGACCCACTCGACCGACCTCGGCACGATCAACGCGACGACGTCATCCGGACCGACGCCGGCCGCCGTCAATCGCTCGGCCACCACGTTTGCGTAGGCGTCGAGCTGCCCATAGGTCAGCGCCTCGCCATCGCACTCGACGGCAAGAGAATCGGGCGTCCGCCCAACCTGTTCTTCGAACATCGCAGTCAAGGACGCGCCTGCCAACGCTGTGCGCCCACCAGCGGACCAGCTGAGAAGGTTGCTGCGCTCAGCAGCGGTAAGTACGTCGATATCACCCAACCGAACTGACGGATCAACAGTGATCTCAGCAAGGATGCGCCCGAACCTGCCGGCAAAGCCTGCCACCGTCGACTCGTCGAACAGATCCGTCGCGTACGTGAACTGCGCCGCCATCCCCGCCGGGGCACCCGCCTCGTCGAACTGCTCGACCATGGTCAGCTGCAGATCGAACTTGGCCGCCACCGTGTTGGCGTCGATTCCCGCAACTGTCAGATCGCCAAGTCGAAGCACCGACTGCTCCATGTTCTGGAACGACAGCATCACCTGGAACAACGGATTACGCGCCTGCGACCGCGCCGGATTGAGCACCTCCACCAACCGCTCGAACGGCAGATCTACGTGCGCAAACGCACCCAGATCGCCCTCACGAACCCGACCCAACAACCCCGAGAACGACTCCGAAGAATCCACCTCGGTCCGCAACACCAACGTATTGACGAACATCCCGATCAAATCATCGAGAACCTGCTCACCACGACCCGCCACCGGAGTACCGATCGCAATATCGGACGTCCCCGACAACCGCGACAACAACACCGCCAACGCCGCATGCACCACCATGAACAAGGACGAATTCGACTCACGAGCAACATCATTCAAACCAGCATGCACATCCGCACCCACCACGAACGAATGATCCGCCCCACGATTGGACGCCACCACAGGCCGCGGACGATCCGCCGGCAAATCCAACTGATCCGGCAACCCCGCCAACGCCGACTCCCAGAACCCGACCTGACGCGAAATCAACGACGACGGATCATCCTCGGACCCCAACACCTCACGCTGCCACAACGCGTAATCCGCATACTGCACCGCCAACGGCGCCCACCCCGGCACCTCACCCCGAGAACGAGCCTCGTACGCCACCATCACATCACGCGTCAACGGCCCCATCGACACACCATCACCACTGATGTGATGAACCACCAACGCCAACACGAACTCCGACTCCGACACCGCGAACAACCGCGCCCGAACCGGAACCTCCACCGCCACATCGAAACCAGCCGACAAGAACTCCGTCACCGCACCAACGACATCGGACTCCGACACCACAACCGGCGACACATCCAACCGCACCCGATCCGCCGACAACACCTCCTGGAACCCGACACCGTCGACCTCCGGATACACCGTCCGCAAAATCTCATGCCGCGCAACAACATCCGACACAGCAGCCTGCAGAGCCGCCACATCCAACAACCCCGACAACCGAATCGCCACCGGAATATTGTTCGCCGACGACAACGTATCGAAACGGTTCAAGAACCACATCCGCTGCTGCGCCAACGACAACGGCACCCGCTCCGGACGCACCCGAGCAGTCAACGCCGCCCGCGCACCCGAACCGATCTCCGACTCCATCCGCGCAGCCAACAACTCCACCGACGACGCCTCGAACAACACCCGCACCGGAACCTGTGCATCGAGCGCCTGCCCCAACCGAGCGGCCATTCGAGTAGCAATCAAAGAGTTTCCGCCGAGTGCGAAGAAGTCGTCATCCAGACCCACTCGCTCGACCCCGAGTACCGCCGAGAAAACAGAAGCGACAATTTGTTCTACCGGCGTGACCGGGGCCCGGAACACCGCAACCTCGAACACCGGCTCCGGCAACAACTTCCGATCCAACTTCCCAGACGAGTTCAGAGGCAACTCGTCCAAGACCATGATCGCGTTCGGAATCATGTAGACAGGTAGCGATTCAGGAAGCGCATTCCTCAAGACTTCTACGTCGATCACAGAATCCGGGACCGCGATCACATATGCGACCAGCTGATCGCCCATATCGGTGGATGCCACAGTGACCACACACTGAGCTACCGTCGAATGCGCCAGCAGAGCTGACTCGATCTCACCCAGTTCGATCCTCTGACCACGGAATTTGACCTGAAAATCGGTACGCCCGACATACTCGAGTTCGCCTGCGGTGTTCCACCACACCAGGTCCCCGGTGCGATACATCCGACTGCCACCGGGATTGATTTCACCGTTCGTGTCGCTCGCCTCCACAAATGGGTTCGCGACAAAACGATCACTGGTGAGATCGGGTCGCGCGACGTAACCGCGCGCCAGTTGATCACCGGCCAGATACAGCTCACCCGCAACGCCTACCGGCACCGGCTGCAACCGACTGTCCAACACGTAGACCTGCGAGTTCCACTCGGGCACCCCGATCGGAATCCCTGTTGATTCCGATCCATCGACCTCGTAGTAGGTGATCGAGACCGCAGCCTCGGTTGGGCCGTACACATTGTGCAGGCCTGCAGACGACACCTGAGCGAATGCACGCACCGTCTCGACCGGCAATGCCTCACCGATCACGAATACGTCCCTCAGTGACACCAATGCGTGTTCCGGAACCGAAGTCGCGAAGACGGTCAACATCGATGGAACGAAGTCCGTCAGCGTCACCCGATGATCTTCGATCAGACGAGCCAGATACGCGGGATCTCGATGGCCGTCGTGAGATGCCAGCACCACTCTCGTACCGGACAAAAGCGCAGTGAAGTATCCCCACAACGAGACGTCGAATGTCGTAGCAGTCTTTTGCAAATAGACGTCTTCTGGGCCGATGGCGTACTGATCCTGCATCCACAGGACCTGGTTCACGATGGCGTGATGCGACACCGCAACGCCTTTGGGCTTGCCCGTGGAACCCGAGGTGAAGATCACGTAGGCGGCATTCACATCATGCAGACGACCGCGACGATCAGCATCGGAAACGACTGAAGCCGAGTAGCTCGAAAGATCGACACCGTCGATCAACAGCACGTCGGCGCCGTTCGGCGCTACGAAAGCATCCCGCGTCGTCGACAGCACACAGACCGGATCGGCCGTCGTGAGGATGTGCCCGATCCGCTCGGCCGGGTGATCAGGATCCAAGGGCACGTAGGCTCCGCCCGCGGCGATCACCGCGTACATACCCACTACGAGATCGAGCGATCGACGCATCGCCAAGGCCACCAACGATTCGGGCCCGACCCCGTTGTCGATCAGCTTGCGTGCCAACTTGTTCACACGTTCCGACAACTCGCCATAGGTCAGCGACTGGCCGTCGAACACCACGGCAACAGCATCGGGTGCCAACGCAACGCGGGTGTCGAACAGCGAAGCCAACGTCTCGCTGTTCTCAACGTCATGCGCGGTGGAGTTGCGCGCAATCAACAGCGACTCGCGCTCGGCCTCCTCCAACAGTTCGATGTCACCCACGGTGATCGACGGATCCACGACCACCTGCTCGAGGATCCTGGTGAACCGATCGGCAAATCCACGAATGGTCGACTCGTCGAATAGGTCTGTGGCGTATGCGAACTCGGCGAACATGCCAGATTCGTGCGTATCTTCGATGCGAGGAGCGAGGGTCAGTTGAAGGTCGAATTTCGCGATACCCGCGTCGAACTCGAGACCCGACACCTCCAAACCTGAAAGCTCCAACGCATCCTGCGACATGTTCTGGAAGAACAGCGCGACCTGGAACAGCGGGTGATGTGCCTGCGATCGGGTGGGATCGAGCACCTCGACCAACCGCTCGAACGGAACATCGCCGTTGCCGAGCGCCTGAAGGTCTGTCCTCCGCGTTGCCGAGACGAGCGCACTGAACGAACTGGCGAGGTCAACAGGAGTCCGCAGGACCAGTGTATTCACGAACATACCGATCACATCGTCGAGCGCCTTTTCGCCTCGTCCTGCAACCGGGGTACCGATCACGATGTCACTGGTACCGGACAACCTTGCGAGAAGCACGGCGAGGGCCGAATGCATCACCATGAACAGCGACGCGTTCCGCTCGCGTGCAAATGAGTCCAAGCTCGACCGAAGCTCTTCACTGACGGAGAAGCGGTACGTAGCGCCACGATTCGAGGCGACGACCGGGCGGGATCGGTCAGCTGGTAACGCAAGCACTTCCGGAGAGTCGCGGAGGACGGAGCGCCAGTGGTCCAGCTGAGCCGAGATCAACGAATTCGGGTCGTCCTCGTCGCCGAGGACCTCCCGCTGCCAGAGTGCATAATCGGCGTACTGCACCTCGAGCGGAGTCCAATTCGGAACGCCATTCGAAACCCGAGCGGCGTAAGCAACCATGACATCCCGAGTCAACGGACGCATCGAGAACCCGTCCGCTGCGATGTGATGCATAACGAAGGCGAGAACAAATGCGTCCGCCCCCACCTCGAACAACTGCACACGGAACGGTACCGACATTGTCACATCGAACCCTGCCAGAGCGAGCGTCAGCAGTGCCTCTTCGATCCGAGTTCCGCCCAGAGTGACTGGGGTGAGATCAAAAGATACCTCTGAGGCAGGCAGAATCACCTGCTGACCTTGCCCACCCGCCTCGGGGTAGATCGTCCGTAGCGATTCGTGCCGATCCACCACATCCGATACGGCCAACTGCAGTGCCGACAGATTCAACTGGCCACTCAAACGCAGCGCAATCGGAATATTGTTGACGGCCGATTCGGGGTCGAAGCGGCTCAGGAACCACATGCGCTGCTGAGCAAGTGACAACGGAATCGTCGTGGGGCGAGGTCCTGCGACTAGTGCCGGAATGTTCCCGGAACTGACGTGTGACGAGATCGCCGCCGCCAGCGACTCTACATTCGAATTTTCGAACAGGACCCTCACGGGGATCGTCGTATCGAGCGCTCGCCCGAGCCTGGCGACCAATCGTGTGGCTACGAGCGAATTACCACCCAAAGCAAAGAAATCATCATCCAACCCGACACGCTCGACCCCCAGAACGTCGGCAAAGACGCCCGCTACCGCCAACTCCGTATCAGTTGCGGGTGTTCGATACTCCCGCACCTCGAATACTGGCTCCGGCAACGCCTTCCGATCCAACTTACCGTTCACCGTCAGCGGAAGCTCCTCGAGCACCACCACAGCATCCGGAACCATGTACCCGGTCAGGAACTCGCTCACCCTCGTCGACACAACGGAAGCAGCAAGATCCATGCCAGCCTCGGGGACCACATACCCCACAAGACGATCACCGAGCGCAACATCCGAGCGCACAACCGCCACAGCGCCAGCCACCCCAGGCACACGCAACAACGCAGCCTCGACCTCGCCGAGTTCAATCCGGAACCCACGCAACTGAATCTGCGAATCACTTCGGCCCGCGTACTCGAGCACCCCGTCGACACTCCACCGCGCAATATCACCTGTCCGGTACATCTGATCACCGGAACCGCTGCGGCCGAACGGGTTCGCAACAAAACGACCAGCAGTCAACCCGGGCTGGCCCACATACCCACGCGAAAGCTGACCACCAGCGACATACATTTCGCCTCGAACACCCACCGGCACAGGACTAAGTCGATCGTCGAGTACGAACACCGACAATCCACCAAGGCCACGGCCGATCACCGAACTACTCGCCTCACGAACCATCACCGAATCGAGTGCCGAGAACGACACATGCACAGTGGTCTCGGTAATCCCGTACATGTTCACCAATCGCGGCGAACTATCGTCATGACGGTCATACCAACGCACCAATTGAGACAAATCCAGCGCCTCACCGCCGAAGATCACATGACGCAACGACAACGAACCGGCCGAATCGCCAGCCATCCGATCCGCCTCGGCGAACTGATAGAACGCCGAAGGAGTCTGATTGAGCACTGTCACTCGCTCCCGCACAACCAACTCACGGAACTGCTCCGGCGAGCGAGAAGTCAGGTAATCCACCACCACAACAGTGCCGCCGTACAACAGCGGGCCCCACAACTCCCACACCGAGAAATCAAACGCGTAACTGTGGAACAACGTCCACACGTCCGAACCATCGAAACCGAACCGCGGCTGAGCATTCGCAAACAACTCCACCACATTCCGATGACTGACCGCCACACCCTTCGGCTTCCCAGTCGAACCGGACGTATAGATCACGTAGGCAATATCGTCGGCACGCAACGCAGAACGACGATCACCGTCCGACACCGGCGAACCGTCGTAATTCGCCAAGTCCAACGCCATCACGTCAAGAACTGGCACCTCGACATCGACGACATCACCTGCAGCGACGACGCACACAGGGCGCGCGTCCCCCAACGTATAAGCGATTCGCTCTGCCGGATACGTCGGATCAATCGGAAGATAGCCACCACCGGCCTTCACAACAGCCAACAACGTGACAACCAACTCGACCGACCGCGGCAAGATAACCGCCACCAACGACTCCGGACCAACACCCGACTCGATCAGCTTGCGCGCCAACCGATTTGCCGCCTCATCCAGTTCGCCGAACGACAACCGGCGACCCTCGAACACCACGGCAGTCGACGAAGCCTCACCCACAACCCTCGCGTCGAACATCGAAACCAACGTCGTGCCGGGCTCGACCTCGACACCAGGAACCATCCAAGAATCCAAAACGTCCGAACGCTCGGCAGCATCGAGCAAATCGATATCACCGACCACCACCGTGGCATCCGCTGCAATCGCTTCAAGAATCACAGTCAACCGACCGGCGAAAGATTTCACCGATGCCTCGTCAAACAAATCCGTCGCATAAACGAGTGCCACGCTCAGGCCCCCTGACGCAGCAGTCGCGTCGGACTCCCAGATCGTGAACTGCAAGTCGAATTTGGCTGTCGCCGAATCGACATCGAGCCCAGAGATGATCAATCCCGGTACCTCGAGGCTGCTTTGCGTGCTCTGCCCAAGATTCTGCATAGAGAGCATCACCTGAAACAGCGGATTCCTCGACTGCGATCGCGAGGGATTGAGCACCTCCACCAACCGCTCGAACGGAACGTCCGAGTTACCGAATCCATCGAGATCGATATCTCGAACCCGGGCGATCAAGTCGATGAAAGACATGTTGACGTCAACATCTGTGCGGAGCACGAGCGTATTGACGAACATCCCGATGAGGTCATCGAGAGCTTGATCGCCTCGACCGGCGACCGGAGTGCCGATCGCAATGTCCGAAGTCCCGGACAACCGCGCCAGCAGAATCGCCACGGCACTGTGCAACACCATGAACAGTGATGCATTGTTGTCCAGTGCAATTCGATTGAGAGCCTGGTGAAGGTCAGGCTCGATCGTGAATGTGTGCCCGGCTCCCCGGTTCGACGCGACGCGCGGGCGCGGGCGGTCCGACGGAAGATCGAGCTGATCGGGAATACCGGCCAATGCGTGGCGCCAGTAGTCGACCTGGCGAGTGATCAGAGAATCCGGGTCGTCCTCACTGCCGAGAACCTCGCGCTGCCACAGTGCAAAGTCGGCGAACTGTACGGGCAGCGGAGCAAGATCGTGCGAAATTCCCTGTGTCCGAGACACATAAGACGAAACGATGTCCTTGGTCAACGGTCCCATGGAGAACCCGTCACCGCTGATGTGATGGACGACGAACACGAGGACGAATTCGTCGGCGGCGAATTGGAAGAGTGCCGCCCGAATCGGAACCTCGGTGGTCACGTCGAATCCCGGAGTCACGAAGTCGGTCACGCGCTCGACGATCGCCGACTCGTCCACCCGTATGGGGGTCAGGTTCGGTACCACGGCTGCAATGTCGACCAGGCGCTGATATCCGACGCCGTCGACCTCCGGGTACACAGTCCGAAGGATCTCGTGCCGCTCGATCAAATCCTCGAGTGCGCCTTGCAACGCATCGACATCGAGCGCTCCGCTGAGCCGCAGCGCGACCGGAATATGGTCGACTGCCGATTCTGGTTCGAATCGATTGAGGAACCACATGCGCTGCTGTGCCAAAGACAGCGGAACCAACTCGGGGCGCTCGCGAGGGATCAGGGGAACGTGAGCCTTGCGGTCTTTTGAGATTTTCGCTTCGTCGATGAAGACGGCAAGTTCTGCGGCGGTGGGTGCGTCGAAGAAGTTGCGCATGTCGATGGCGATGCCGTGTTCGGCATTGATCCGCGCAACCACGCGAGTGGCGAGCAACGAGTTGCCGCCCAGTTCGAAGAAGCCGTCATCTGCCCCTACCCGATCCTGCCCGAGTAGATCGGCAAAGATCGCGACCACACCGGCTTCGGTGGGTGTCGCGGGCTCGCGGTACTCAACCGTCTTCGACACGAATTCGGGTGTGGGCAAAGCCTTTCGATCCAGTTTGCCGCTGGCGTTGAGCGGAAACTCGTCCAGTTCGACGAACATGGCAGGGATCATGTAGTCGGGTAGCCGTTCGCCAAGCGACGACGTCAGATTCTCAGAATCGATACCCTCGGCGACGATGTAGGCCACCAAGTTGTCACCGATCGTTTCGTCCGAATGGACGATCACCACGGCTTGGGAAACACCTTCGCAATCGAGCAGTGCCGCCTCGATCTCACCGAGCTCGATGCGCAGACCGCGGAGCTTGACCTGAAAGTCGGTGCGACCGATGTATTCGAGCTGACGGTTCGCTCCGGCACCGCGCCAGCGCACCAGGTCTCCGGTTCGGTACATCCGGGATCCGTCAGTAGCGCCGGGCCGCGCCACGAAGCGGTCTGCCGTGAGATCGGGACGCGACACGTAACCCCTGGCCAGCTGAATCCCGGCAAGATAGAGCTCTCCTGCTACACCCGACGGCGAGGGCCGCAGCGCATCGTCGAGTACCAGGAGCTCGGTGTCCGCAACTGCTGCACCGATCGGCACCGACACCTGATCCTGCTCGCCGGTTTCGTAATAAGTCACGTCGACGGCGGCTTCGGTCGGGCCGTACAGGTTGTGGAGTCCAGCGCTGCTGACCTCGCGCAGACGTGCCGCCGTTCGAGCCGGCAACGCCTCACCGGAAGCGAACACGTAGCGAAGGGTTTTGACCTGCGCAACAAGGGGTTCGGCGACGAATACGGCGAGCATCGACGGCACGAAGTGCACCGCCGTCACTCCGCGCTCGATCATCGTGCGAGCCACGTACACCGGATCACGATGTCCGTCGGGTTCCGCGATCACCAGCGATGCACCGACCTGCAGCGGCCAGAAGAACTCCCACACGGACACATCGAAAGTGAAGGGTGTCTTCTGCAAGATCACGTCGTCGGCAGTGAATCCGTACTCGGTCTGACGCCATTGCAGGTTCGCGACGATGGCACGGTGAGAGACTGCAACGCCTTTGGGGCGTCCGGTCGATCCGGACGTGAAGATGACATACGCAGTGTTGTCCGCGCGCAGCGGCGCCAACCGGTCGGCGTCGGTGACAGTTGTCTCGGCACGGCCCGACAAGTCGAGGGTGTCGACGTCGAGCGTGGGCGTACCGTGCGGCAGCACCACGGCATCGGACGTTCGTGTGAGCACAGCCGTGGGCTTCGCGATCTCGAGTACGTAAGCGAGACGGTCGGCAGGATGATCCGGGTCGAGTGGAACGTACGCGCCGCCGGCCTTGACGATCGCGTACATCGAGACGAGGAGATCGATCGATCGACGCATCGCGAGACCGACGAGGCTGTCCGGTCCAACACCTGCCGCGACGAGTTCACGGGCCAGGCGGTTCGCCCGCGCGTCGAACTGCGCGTAAGTGAGCTGCGTTCCGGCGTAATCCAGCGCGAGCGCATCCGGCGTCCGCTCGACCTGCTCGTCGAAGAGTCCTGCGAGGGTCACGTGTGCATCGGACTCCGACGCGACCTCCACGATCGAAGTGCCGTCGGTGATGAGACGGTCGACCACCGCGCCGAGACCGTCGGCCTCGCTGCCGATCAGCTCTGGCAGCACCGTGGAAACGACAACAGGAACCAGGGCATCCGCCCCCAATGCCCCACCCATCGCGGTGTCGAGAGTGACCATCTCGTCATTGAGTCGTCCGTAGCTGATTTCGGTTCCACCGTGGCTCAGAGCCACACGATCAGGATCTACCGCCGCAACTGCAGCCACCAACTTCGGCAGATCTTCGATCGTCAGCGACTGCGGTCCCGGAATACCGACGGACATCTACACTTCCTCCAACTGACTTTCGTGAAGTGCGCCCCGGTCGAGCACAGCGTTCTGCTCGGCCGGAGGCGTTCACTGGGCAAATACTGAATGTTACCCGGCCGTACCCCCACGGCCCGCTGACACCGACTGTGCGTCAGCTATCACCGAGCTCACAAGTGTGGCGAGACCGTCGACGCCAAGTGCCGGCAGGATGCCCGGAACAAGTCCGGCGAGCGACACAGAAACCAGAGCATCGGGGGCGAGAGCAGCCCCCATGGCGGTACGCATGGCAACGAGCTTGGTCGACAACTCACCGAAGGTGACAGCCTGATCACCGTGGGTGAACGCAATTGCCTCAGGATCGGCGGCCGCCGCTGCGGCTGCCAGTTCGGGTAGGTCCGCCGCGGACTTCGGCTCGGCAGCGCTCGCTTCCTCGCGTTCCTGCTCGGTCACGATGTCGATCGTGCGAATCACGACCCCGGGATCGGTCACCAGTTCTTCGAGCACCCGCCCGAATCGCGCCGCAAAAAGCGCGATGGTCGATTCGTCGAACAGGTCGGTCGCATAGGTGAAACGCATCCTCAGCCCGGACAGCACCCCGGCATCGTCGAATTGCTCGATACCGGTGAGCTGCAGATCGAACATCGCCTGGTCGAAACCGTTGTCGACCGCAGAGAGCTCGAGGCCCGGGAGCTGGAACGTACCGAGAGCCATGTTCTGGAAGGTGAGCATGACCTGGAAGAGCGGCGAGTATGCGTGAGAGCGCTCTCGCCCCAGTTCGTCGACCAACCGCTCGAACGGTACGTCGGCATTGGCGAATGCCGACAAGTCCTTGTCCTTCACGTGTGCCAGAACGTCGACGAACGTCGAAGCAGGCGCGATCTCCGTTCGCAAGACCAACGTGTTGACGAACATCCCGACAAGATCGTCGAGCGCCCGCTCACCTCGACCCGCGATCGGCGTACCGATTGCGATGTCGTTCGATCCACTCATCTTCGCCAACAGCACGGCCAGGGCAGTGTGAACCACCATGAAGACTGTCGAGTTCTGCTCCCGTGCGATCGTCGCGAGCCGGTCCGTGGTCTCGGAATCGACGGCAAACTCGAATTCCGCACCGCGCATGCTGGCCCGCGCCGGCCGCGGCCGGTCGGTCGGCAGTTCCAGAAGCTCCGGAGTGCCCTTGAGCTCGTTCACCCAGTACGCGAGTTGACGGCCCAGCTGACTGTCCGCGTCCTCCGGCGATCCGAGGACATCACGCTGCCACAGCGTGTAGTCGGCGTACTGCACCTCGAGCGGAGCCCACTCCGGGGTCTCCCCGCCGGTACGTGCGGTGTACGCAACCATGGTGTCTCTGATCAACGGAGCCATCGAGAAGCCGTCACCGCTGATGTGGTGAATGACAACGACGAGGACCCGCTCGGATTCGTCGACCTCGAAGAGACGGATTCGCAACGGAACGGCTGTCGTGACATCGAAGCCCTCGCGAACTGTGTCAGCCACCTGCTCGGCGACCGACGCTTCGTCGGTTGCGATCACTTCCAGTCCCACCGCCGCTGCGGAGCGAGGCAGGATCATCTGAACCGGTCCGTTGCCCCGGTCCGGGTATACCGTCCGGAGCACTTCGTGACGCTCGATCAGATCCGACACCGCTGAGTGAAGTGCGTCGACATCGAGTGCGCCGGACAGCCGGATCGCGACGGGGATGTTGTACGCACCCGAGGTCTTGTCGAACTGATTGAGCACCCACATACGTTGCTGCGCCAACGACAGCGGAATCTCGTGCGGACGCACCTGAGCCACCAACGGTGGGCGGCCACCAGATCCCGCGTGTTCGAGAACCCTCGACGCCAATGCCCCGACAGTCGACGCCTCGAAGATCACGCGGACCGGAATCTGCGCGTCCAACGCCTCACCCAGCCTCGACACGACCTGCGTCGCGACGAGAGAGTTTCCGCCGAGCTCGAAGAAGTCGTCGTCGAGTCCGACCCTCGCCACACCGAGTACGTCAGCGAACACACCCGCCACGATCTCTTCGACGGGGTTGGTCGGCGCACGGAATTCGGTCGCCTCGAATTCGGGGTCGGGCAGGGCTTTGCGATCGACCTTGCCGTTGATGTTGAGCGGTAGTTCGTCCAAGACCATCAATGCCGCCGGCACCATGTAACTCGGCAACTCAGCCACAAGAGTCCGCTTCAAGGTTTCGACATCGATGCTTTCCCCGCTTTGAGGAACGACGTAGCCGACAAGTCGATCACCGATACGCGCATCCGACTTGGCCACCACCACAGCGGAGTCCACGCTGGCCTGCTTGCGAAGAAGCGCTTCGATCTCACCGAGTTCGATGCGGTAGCCACGGATCTTGACCTGGAAGTCGGCGCGCTCCACGTAGTCGAGTTCGCCGTTCTCCGTCCACCGGACGAGGTCGCCCGTGCGGTACAACCGCGAACCCGCGTCACCGAAGACGTTGGCCACAAATCGTTCCGACGTCAGATCCGCGCGACCGTGATAGCCGCGAGCAAGCTGGGCACCGGCGAGGTAAAGCTCCCCGGTGACTCCGACGGGGACCGGATGCAAACGCGTGTCGAGCACGAACACCTGCGTGTTCCATTCGGGGGCACCGATCGGCACCGAGGTCGTATCGTCCGAACCGACGACGTGCGCTGTCACCGAGACGGCGGCCTCGGTCGGACCGTACAGATTCACCAACTGCGCGTCGCTGAGTTCTGCGAACTCGGTCGCGGTCGCGGCCGGCAACGCTTCACCGATCGCAAGCACCTGACGAAGTGATTCCGGAAGGCCATTTTCCGATGCCGACTGCAACATCGCGAGCATCGACGGCACCACGTGGAGCGTCGTGATCTTCTCCCGGGTCATCAGGTCGAGCAGGTAGCTCGGGTCCTTGTGACCTTCGGGTTCGGCAATCACCAGTCGTGCACCGGAAGTCAGTGCCGACCAGAACTCCCAGACCGAGAGGTCGAACGTTGCCGCGGTCTTGAGCACCATCGCATCGGATCGGTCCAGGCTGTACTGATCGCGCTTCCAGAGAATCTGGTTGACCACCGCCTGATGCGAGATCGCGACGCCCTTCGGTCGCCCCGTCGATCCCGACGTGAAGATCACGTAGGCGGTGTTGCCCACTCGCAGTGGAGCAATCCGATCCGCATCGGTAACCGTCGCTTCCGCGTAGGACGCGAGATCGATCGTGTCCACCTCGATCACGGAATCACCGAACGCCGGATTCTTCGCAGTGGTCGAGGCAGTGAGGACGCAGACCGGATCTGCCATGGTCAACACGTACTCGATGCGGTCCGCCGGGTGGTTCGGATCGATCGGTACGTATCCACCACCTGCCTTCACCACCGCGTACATGGCGACCAGCAGTTCGACCGATCGCTCGATTGCCAACGCGACCAACGACTCCGGACCGACACCGGTTGCGATCAGATGGCGTGCGAGACGGTTCACACGTGCATCGAACTCGGCGTAGGTCAGCGACGTGTTCCCTGCGATCACTGCCACCGCACCCGGGTTCGAACCGACCTGCTCGTCGAACAGTTCGACCAGAGTGACTCCCGGGACGGAGTGATCGGTCTCGTTCCAGCGGTTCAGGATCCGGTCGCTCTCGGACGAATCCAGCAGCGCGAAGTCGCCGACGGTCAACGACGGATCGGACGCGATCTCCGCGAGCAATCGCACGAATCGATCGGCGAAGTCCTGCACGGTCGACTCGTCGAACAGATCATGCGCGTAGCTGAACATCGACGTGATGCCGGCTGCAGATCCGTTCGCGTCGTACCGATCACTGACGATCAACTGAAGATCGAACTGCGCGACCCCGTTGTCGATATCGACGCCCTTGACGGTGAGCCCCGGAAGCTCGAGCCCTCCGGTTTCCATGTTCTGGAAGAGGAAGCCGACCTGATAGAGCGGATGACGAGCGGTCGAACGCGGTGGGTTGAGCACCTCCACGAGTCGCTCGAAAGGAACGTCCGAATGTGCAAATGCTTGAAGGTCGGTCTCCCTGACACGTCCGAGCAGGTCGAGGAACGGCGTGCCGCTGTCGATCTGCGTACGGAACACCAAGGTGTTCACGAACATGCCGATGAGATCGTCGAGTGCCCGCTCACCACGTCCTGCAATGGGTGTACCCACCGCGATGTCCTCGGTTCCGGACAGTCGAGCCAACAACATCGCGAACGCAGTGTGCGTGAGCATGAACAGCGTCGAATTATTTGCCCTGGCAAGACCGCTCAACCGAGCATGCAACTCTGCATCGATATCGAAGTGCAGGTAACCGCCGCGGAAGGACTGCGTCGCGGGGCGCGGCCGGTCGGCGGGAAGTGCAAGCTGATCAGGCAGCCCGGCAAGAGCATTGCTCCAGTACGCAATCTGCTGCGAAGCAATAGATCCCGCGTCTTCCTCACTGCCCAGCACCTCTCGCTGCCACAGGCTGTAGTCGGCGTACTGAACGTCGAGAGGAGCCCAGGACGGTGTGTACCCGGCAACCCGCGAGGCGTATGCGGTCACGACATCCCGAGCGAACGGTGCCATCGAGGAACCGTCGGCGGAAATATGATGAATCGCGACACCGAGTACGTATTCGTCGGAAGCCAACTGGAACAACCGGATACGAATCGGAATCTCGCGTGTGACGTCGAAGCGCGTCGACGCCAGCGCGACCAACTCACCTTCGAGTTCGTCCACGCCAGTCGGTTCTGCGACGATTTCGTCCGACCAACTCGACACGGGCTTGACGACCTGCACCGGACCGTCTCCGATTTCCGGGTAGACGGTTCGAAGTGATTCGTGCCGCCCGATCACATCAGAAATCGCCGCGCTCAGCGCCGAGACGTCAAGATCGCCCTGAAGGCGCAGCGCCATCGGGATGTTGTATGCCGCTGCACTCCCGTCGAATCGGTTGAGGAACCACATACGCTGCTGCGCCAACGAAAGCGGAATCCGCTCTGGCCGCTCGACCGCGGTCAGCGCGACTCGCCCACCCGACCCGGTCCGGCTTTCGGCGTGCGCTGCGAGATCCTGCACCGTGGATGCTTCGAACAGAACTCGAACCGAAAGTTCGGTGTCGAGAGCATCGGCGATTCGTTTGATCGTGCGAGTGGCGTTGAGAGAGTTGCCGCCGAGCTCGAAGAAATCGTCATCGAGACCCACACGATCAACACCCAACACCTCGGCAAACACCGACGCAACGATCTCCTCCACCGCCGTCACCGGAGCCCTAAACACCGCAACCTCGAACACCGGCTCCGGCAACA
>Ga0207953_10132_pt1 | contig 20484 bp, 31 predicted proteins | sample AntDryMetagUQ313_FD_188091 | JGI IMG/M metagenome (GOLD analysis project Ga0207953, IMG submission 188091) | Polar desert microbial communities from Antarctic Dry Valleys - UQ313 (SPAdes) | ecosystem: Environmental > Terrestrial > Soil > Desert | place: Antarctic Dry Valleys | collected 2008-12-31
TCGTCGACATCGACCACTTCCTGACCCCCCGACACAACGCCTCGGCGGCGACCGCGCCCACTACACACGAAGACCAACAAGGCCCTCAGATGGACAGTCCCTGACGTGTCCCTCTAGCCGATCCGCGATCGGCAGAGCGCTGTGCCGTCCGTGGCGGCAGTCGGAGACGTGATCGAACCGGGTAAATATCTCCGGCTGTACACCCCCAACCGGAGGCCGGTGCGCGCCATCAGGTCGCAGAACGCGGCGTTGCGGCCGTGTTCGGTCACGACGACGGGACGGTGCTCATGGTTTCAGGGTGAGAGATTGCGTGAGGATCGCATCCCGGTTCCGCGCACCCGTCGCCGGTGTGGGGCGACCTCGGCGGTCGGTTTCGGCTCGTGGCAGCGCAGCGTGACTAGGTGCTGATCGTTGCGCGTAGTCGATAGTCGTCTCCTGTTGAACTATGGGCAGGTGGGGCGCAGTATTTACCGATGAAAACCGAAGAGGAAGAACGACTGATCGCTCATGCGGTGACGCGGTTGTCGGTGAAGTATCCGTCGATATCGGCTGATGTCGTTGCGGACGCTGTTGCGTCTGCTCATGCTCATTTCGACGGTCACAAGGTGCGTGATTTTGTTCCTCTGCTCGTCGAGCGCATGGCGGGTGAGAAACTTTCCTCGCTGGTCGCTTCATAATGGCTGTGTCCGCGGCAGAAGAGTCCGATGTTGCGCAGGCGAGAGTGTTTCTGGCTCTGTTGAATTCGGAGATCGACGAGTTGTCGGAGCGCATCGAATCCGCGCTGCGGCTGGTGCGGGGTGCGCGTCCGGTCGCACCGGTGTTGGCGTCGGCTGCGCGCACCGATGCGGCGGCTCTGCGCAAGGACCTTCATGGGGTGCACGCTCTGGTTGAGCAACTGGTACGCCGCTTTCCTGCCGTCAACAGTCCTACCGATGTGCCTGCCGCACGTTCTCTCCGCAGCTGATCGGTTTCCCTCGCAGCATTGATCGCGCTGAGTACGCGGTCCGGAGTCTCCCTCTATCCACAGGCAGCAATGTACGGGGACGGTGAGCTGCGGGGATGGAATCGACAACCAGCATCGAGTGCTGCCCCTGCTGTGGTCGTCTGGGCGGCCTATATCGGCGGGGTGTGCCCTAGCGCACATACTCCGGAGAGTGCATTGGATGAGGTTCGGCGCCGTGGCTTGGGGTTCGTGGTCCTGGGTAACAGTCCGGGATCGAGCGTCAGGAGCAGGTGACGGTCAGGGAATAGATCATTTCCAGATTTGTGGGCTCGCCGTTGGCTTGTTCAATTCGCTGCCTGGTGGGGGCGCGAATTGCGCCTACCTGGACGCGTCGTTTCCGGGTTTTCTTGTCGGCACTGCGTAAAGGTCGGTCGTACGTTGTATTGCTCTTCTGCATCTGTCGGCGGTGAGGAGGTATTTTTCGGCGGCGGTGTAGTCGGTGACGGCGGTGCCGTCCGGGCCAAGGGTGTGGGTGATGAGGTCGAGGTAGCGACGCCGGTAGAGGTAGGCATCGGGCTCTGCGAGTAGAAATTCTACGGCGGCCATGACGTCCGGGGGCGGGGCCGTTCGGGTGCGCCGGGCGCGTGCGTTCAGTTGGTGTGCCGGCGGCACCTCGTGACTGTTCGCGGCAGAGTAGAGCCGCGCGATGCGGCGAGGACTGCTCATCGGGGCTCCGCCGCTGCAGGCAGAATGGTCATCGCGTATCCGAGCCGTATGTCGTGGTGGTGCGAGTGGTGGTAGCGGGGCTTTTCCTGCCGGATGTGGTGGGAAGACCTCGGTGTGTAGGCGCGGCGACGCCGGAGGCAGTCATCGAGGCATCACGAACGAGAAAAGGTCCAGCATGTTCATCGGTCTCCTTGTCGTTAGCCGGGCACATGAGATATGTATACCTTTCTGTCCCGCCGGGTCACAGATATCGAAAGTTACAGATTGGAAAACTCGCGCCACGAGCGAACGTGCCGATGTTCTAACGGATCGGGTTCCGGGGCAGCGACCGAATGCCGTCGCCGGCGCTTCGCGTTCGATCGCCAAAGTTGAATGTGCCGGATGTGTTGCGGTCAATAGATTGCCGCCCATACGTTCGCCGATAACTTATATTATGTCAACTAAAATTGACAAGGTGCAGGTAGGGTCACTACCCGCCACCTCCGAACTCCTCGAACGTGGCGGGTCTTTGTCAAGTCGTTCCCTCTAAGTTAATGAGCGCAAACCTGTCCCGTGGCGTATTCCGCCAGCCAGACAATAGGTTCGAGCGGGGTGGCGGCGGCTCGCCCCCCTTGGACGTGGATCGGTTTTAGTTGGTCGTGGTGGCCGCGATCCATCGGTCTAGTGTGTCAAGGGCGATGCCGCTGTCGACGGCGTGTGCCGCGCGATCGAGGGCAGCGCGAAACCGGTCGTTGATCGATCGGTGGAATTGCTGCGGTTGCCGGGATAGTTCGTCTGTGACCAGTCCTGCAGCGGCGTTGAGGAGCACGATGTCTCGTACTGGCCCGTGGTTGCCGGACAGCACCGCTCGGGCCAATGTTGCGTTGTGTACAGGAGTGCTACCCAGGATTGCCTCGATGTCCACGCGGGGCAGGCCGAGCTCGGTCGGGTCGAGGTCGTGTTCGTGCATCGAGCCGTGACTGATCTCCCAGATGTGGGAGTGTCCGGTGGTGGTGAGTTTGTCGATGCCGTCGTCCCCACGAAAGACCAGCGCGGTGGTGTCGCGGGCTCGGAACACGCCCGCGATGAGTGGGGCACGCTCTAGGTTGGCCACACCTACCGCAGACGCGTCGGGGCGGGCGGGGTTGCACAGCGGGCCGAGGACATTGAACAGTGTGGATACGCCCATCTCGGCCCGGACGGCACGCACGTGCGCAAATCCCGGATGGAAGGTACTCGCCGCCGCGAAGGTGAGCCCAACTGTGTGGAAAACCTCGGCGACCCGGCTAGGGGTGAGATCTGTTCGGAGCCCAAGAGCGTCGAGGAAGTCGGTGGCGCCGGACTTCGAGCTCGCGGCGCGGTTGCCGTGCTTGACCACAGGGACGCCACACGCCGCGATCACGATTGCGGCGACGGAGGAGATATTGAGGACGGCGCCGTAGGGGTCTCCGCCGGTCCCCACGATGTCGACCACAGCGGAGGGAACCGCTAACGGAGCGGCGGCGGCAAGCACCGCATCGCGCAAACCCACGATCTCGTCAATGGTTTCGCCCTTGATCCGCAGGCCCATCAGGAATGCTGCGATCTGGGCCGCTGTCGCCTCGCCTGAGATGATCTGCCCCATCGCCCACGTCGACTCGTGAATGGAAAGATCTCGACAATTGGCGAGTTGTTCGAGTACCCGCACCCAGTTCGTCATGTGAATCACCGCCGGAAGTATATGCCCACCATCCCGATCCCGACTCCTCAGTTACGGCCCGCTAACCCCAACACTTTGAGAACGATTCCGGGATGCTCTCCCCCGCAACCGCTTCGGGTCGATAGCAAAATATGTCATTTTCTCTATGAAATATGTTGCGCTGCAACGAAATGTATCCTCAGTGAAAGTGCGTCGTCAGTATTGAGTGTCAGCGTCGCTACTAGAGCGCGAGTGGACGCCCTGCAGCTTCGGTCGCAGCGATGCGCTCTTCGATGAGGTCGACTCCTATGTTCTGTTCGCTCCCGATACGGATCGCGTCGACGATGACTCGAGTACGCCCCGCGGGTCCTCGCCGCTTTTCCGCCATGCGAACACTCGAAAGTGCGTGAGCGCCGATCATCACCGCGCCGAGTGCCGCAGCTTTCGAATATTGCACATCCGCCAGTCGAGGTTCTCGGACGTCATGATCCGGAGCAACAATGCAGTCGAGGACGGATCTGACGCGCAAGTGGTGGTTGTACCGGAGGCCGTTTCCACCGCCAGTTCGTGAGTGCTGTGGATGATCGTGCAGCAAATTTGACGGACCTGACATGGCGCACCTGATGTATCCGAAATCGTGCCGGCGTCGGATTCCTCGAACCCGCTGTCAAACCCGCAATTCCTCGCGGTGAGGACACGATTCGGTGCGACGTTTGGTTGGCGGGCCTTTGGGGTAGCGAGATGAGGATCCACCGGATGGTCGAACCCCCATTTTCGCGTCCGGTGGATCGCTTGTGCCGTGCCTCACCTCTGCCGGGTCAGGGCACGGTACGGCTCGTCGGGTTTCACTGATCTGGAACCCGACGAGCCGTCACGGTTTCGACCGCTGCCCTACATCAGGAGAGAAATGGTTACGTACACCTTCGACAGCGAGATCCCTGAGGATCTACCGATCACTAGAGCAGCTGTGGAAAGCACCAAGATCCCTGACGCCGTCGACACCGACGGAATGACCGTGATGGAAGCAGCCAGTTACGCCACCAATCCCCTCGATGCCCTGCTGAATGCGGTTGCAGCCCTCGAAGCGGCGCTGCATCAGAGCCAGGAGACGCCTTCGCTGGCCGAACGCGACCCGATCGCAACACCATAGCGTTGCTGGTCCGTGCAGAACGTCGCTTACGATGCGAGGTTGCCGAGTTCTTTGCGCAGGGCTTTGAGGGACTGGCTGAGCAATCGTGAGACGTGCATCTGGGAAAGACCGACTTTCTCGGCGATCTCCGCTTGGGTCAGTTCCCCGAAGAACCGGTACACGAGAATTGTCCGTTCTCGTTCAGGCAACGCTAACAGTGCCGGCCGGAGGGTTTCGTGGTTGTCGATCCCGTCGAGCGCAGCATCGTAGTCACCGAGCGTGTCCCCGATAGAGGCGCCGTCGGGTGAGGCCGCGACGTCCAGGGACGCAGAATGGTACGAATCTCCGGCCGCGGCGATGTTCGCGATCTCGGCGGGCTCGACGCCCAGATCTGCGGCGAGTTCGGGAACGGTAGGTTCGCGTCCGAGAGTTTGGGTGAGTGACGCCTGAGCTTTTTTCAGAGCCAGGTAGTTCTCCTGCAGTGAGCGGGGAACCCGAACGTCCCATCCCCGGTCACGGAAGTGCTTGCGCACCTCACCCATCATCGTCGGGACGGCAAAGGACAGAAAATCCTGACCTTTCGCCAGGTCGAAGCGATTGACCGCGTTGACCAGGCCCACGCTCGCGACTTGGACGAGATCCTCGTGTGTTTGACCTCGTCCTCGATACCGCCGTGCGATGTGATGAGCGAGAGGCAGGCACGTTTCGATGATCTCGGTGCGAAGCCGCTCGCAATCGGGGACGTCGGCGGGCACCGCGACGAGACGTACGAACAGATCGGTGACCTGCGAGTACTCGTTGACTTCCCGGGCAGGCGAGGTCACGAAGGCGCCTGCAACGCCTGGGTCAGGGTGATCGTCGCACCCCAGTTCTGCTCGGGCGAGGCCGGTGGGACCTGCTCGAGGACTACCGCGTCGACCAGGATCTCGAGGACATGCCATCCGAAGGACGAAGTGCTCGTGGTGATCTGCCCGGTTGTCGAGGTAGAGAGCATCACTCGCACAGCGCCCGGGTCGACATCTCCGTCGAATGCGCACGTCAGCGAGCTGGAAGGGAGAGCGTGGCCAATGAGAATGGTTGCCGCTTCGTCGGCGGCGAGAACGAGGTCGGACAACCCGTCCAACGAGAGCGCATAGTGCGCGGCCACGGTCCGCACCAGTGAACGCAGCACCGCGAGCTGATCAGGAGATGCCGAAACGGACAGGGAAGGCTCAGCGGCGGCCGGGGAAACGATCGCTCGCTCGGAGGACGTCACGTGAGATTTACTCCTGTACCTGGTCGGATGCGACTAACTCCTGTAGCGGGAGTTAGGTGGCCGCACGCGAGAAACAATGGTCAGCACTTCAATACCCAGTTGACCGACCGTCAAATATCGAGCTTAGCGGTGTTGTCAGTTGTGCAACAGGACGTGATCGACGTGGGCGCGCACAGCGTCGGGGACATCGAAGCCTGCTGCTACTCGCGTGAGGAGATGCTCTGCGACACCACGGTCCTTGACGTTCGTTTCCTGAGGTGGTGGACCCGATTTTGCCGGCTGTGGACCGGCGGGCGACCGTTGCAGCGAAAACCGCAGTGAACGAACCAACCACCCCGACGCAACCAGCGACCATATGACCAGGACGACCACAGAAGCGAACAGCACTGGTGTCAGGGATGACCAGGACGACCACAGAAGCGAACAGCACTGGTGTCAGGGTTCTGCGGGTGCTTGACGGTGGAGTTTCGCGGCCGCGGTGAGGAGGTATTTTTCGGCGGCGGCGTATTCGGTGATCGACGTGCCGTCGGGGCCAGTGGTGCGGGTGAGGAGTTCGAGGTAGCGGCGCCGGTACAGGTGCGCGTCTGGTTGGTGCAGGAGGAAGTGCGCGGCGGCAACGACCTCCGGACGCGGTGCCGCGCGGATGAGCCTGGTGCGGGCGTCGTGGTGGCGCTGTGCCTCGGTGCTGTTGTCCGGATTCGTTCCGGGACGGTCGGCGTCGTGGGGTTTCCCGGTGGCGTGGGTCATCGAGTGGCCTTGGTGTGGACGAGGTCGAGGTTGTTGTCGTAATAGTCCAAGACACGGTGATCCATGATGGTTCGCCAGAGCGGTGGTACGGCGGCGCAGACGATCATCACCGCGTACCCGGCCGGCAACTGCGGGGCGGCTGGAGCACTGCGCAGAGATTGATAGCGCAGACGCGGATTCGCGTGATGGTCACTGTGTCGTTGCAATTGATAGAGGAACAAGTTGGACACGAGATGATCACTGTTCCAACTGTCTTCGGGCCTGGCTTTGACAAAGCTGCCGTCGTTTCGCCGGGCGCGCAGGAGTCCGTAGTGTTCGAGATAGTTCGCGGCTTCGAGGAACGTGATGCCCGCAGCGGCTTGGAGCAGTAGCCAGGGCAGGATCTGCCATCCGAAGGTCACGGTCACGATCGTGTACAGAGCAGCGCTCAGGGCCCACGCCTGGAGGATGTTATTTTCCGGGGACAGCACCGTTTTTCCTTGACGGCGCAGGCGTGCCGTCTCGATCCCCCACGCCGACTTCAGTCCTCCGATGACGCTGCGAGGGAGAAACATCCAAAAGGACTCCCCGAAGCGGGCACTCGCCGGGTCATGGGGTGTGGCGACCTTGATGTGGTGGCCGTGATTGTGCTCGACGTAGAAGTGTCCGTACAGCGATTGGGCGAGAACGATCTTCGCCAACCAGCGTTCGAGGTTGTCGCTTTTGTGGCCGAGTTCGTGTGCGGCATTGATACCAACGCCGGCGACGACGCCGACGGTCATGGCGAGCGCGATCTTCTCTCCGGTCGCCATCGGGGCATACGACCAGCACCAGGCGGCGAAGACGAGACCTGCGTATTGCAGTGGCACGAACAGGTACGTGCACCACCGGTAGTAGCGGTCATTCTGCAGTGCCGCGATCACGGCGTCGGGTGGGGACTGCCCGTCGGGGCCGGCGACGAGGTCGACGACCGGGACTACAAGAAGCAAAATCCAAGCTCCCGTGGCCCAGAACAGTCCCAGGTGTAAATGTTCGACGAGTATCCAGGACAGGAACGGGCTGGCCGGGATCAGTAGTCCGAGTGGCCACCAGTAGCGTTTGCGGTCCCGCCACGTAGGCGCAATGCGACCGGATTCGGGGTGGAGGTTGTGGTGGGCGTCGTTGTCGGCGGTCATGAGCACATCACGGTAACGAGTGGATGGAGCAGCGTCATCGGCATTGTGCCGTTCTCTTGATGGTTAGTCGTGCGTACGAGAGGTGTATAGCGTTATACCGCAATAAGTTACAGGCAATGAAGGTTACATGTACTTGCGTTGTTCGGTTGGGTGCGCTCTCCGCGCGGGTGACGTATCCGGTTGTGGTGTGTTCGTGCTCTGATCACGGTTTGCTTCATATCGATTCGAATCTAATGACAAATTGGCAGTAGTTGTACATCGCTTTTTACAGATGCCGCAGCGTACCTTCGTCGATATCGAGGTCCCACAGGCTTGTCTCCCGAAGAATCACCTTTCCGATCGGCATTGCCGACTTACTGTCGACAACTTGGATTGTGTCATTCTGTTGATTAAATTCGTTGCACTGCAACGAGATGCGTTCATAGTGAAACGTATCTTCGCCTGGTATCGAGTGGCAGTGTCGCTACCAGAGTGCGAGCGGACGTCCTGCCGCTTCGGCCGCAGTGATGTGCTCTTCGATGTTGTCGACACCTATGTTCTGTTCGATCCCGATCCGGATCGCGGCGGCGATGGTGCGAGTGCGACCTGCGGGTCCTCGGACGTCGGCGAGTGGGCTGGCGATGTTGCGTCGCCGAAGCTCGTATTCGTTGCGGTTGCTGCGGTTGGTTCCCAGCAGCAGGTGGGCGGGGTTGGTGCAGCCGGCGAAGTCGCATTGATGGCATAGCACCGCGTCGTCGGTGTTGGACCAGCCCAGCCTCGAGATGACACCGTATTCGAGTTGGTAGGCGAACAAATGCGCTGGCACGGTCCCGCGGCGAGACGGCCCCGGCAGGCTCGCTGCCCGGAAGGAACCGTGCCCGGTCGAGGACACCCCGCCGATCCACGGCCAACACTGATGCTGACGTCGTCGGTAGCGTTTGGATTCGAACCGAGAAACGACGGCTGGGTCGTCGAGCCAGGATCGCCATAGACGTTCGGGAATGCGTAGCGGTTGGGGTTGCCCGATCAACGTCATCTGGAACGCCGATGGCGTGGGAGTGCTGGTAGGCATCCCGGGGAGAGGCAATGAAGCATCGCCCGCGAACGTCATTGCCTGCTCCTGACACTCGATCCGGACTGTTACCCAGACTGACTGTAGGAGTGCGTACCGACAGGAATATGCCTGACCGGCATTCGGGCGTGCTGCGGTAACAGTTCCAGCGAGCAATAATCACCGTCCGGCAGACTCGCCGAACTGCACCCCCACTTGTTGGGCCGAGGTCCCGAAGCGGTTGCCATGTAGTTGCTCTGCCAGAATCAGGCAGATGACCGACAAAAACGGTACAAGCGAAGACGTGCTCGCAGTGGGTTCTCGCGTGCGAATCAGGGTGCCAGGCTTCGATGCTGATGGCAGCGTGGCCTGCACGGGTGTGGTGATCGAGGACTACGCGGACATGATCATCGACCGAGGTTCGGTGGGGCGGGGCTGGGCTCCGGTACAGCGGTGGGCGATCGCACTCGACGACGGACGACTGATCTTCGCGAACGACGAAGACCTGACGGCTGCAGAGTAGGGTTCAGCGGAAGAATTAGCACCGACCGCTTTTCGTTACCACTGAAGCGGTAGCAGGGTGTGCCCGCTGTTACCTACGCGGCGCCCCAGCTCAACGAAGGCCTGAACTACCTACGCGACGATGAGGCGCCGTCCTCGTCACTTGGAAACTCGACCGCCTCGGACGTTCCGTCCTTCACGTCAGCGATACCGTCAACGGCTGCCGTTGAGCTCGCGGGTGAGGAAACTTTGCACCTCGGAGCGGGAGTTGACGGACGCTCTGATCGACTTCAGCGGCGGATTCTGCTGCACGCGCCAATGTACCGAGTGCGACGGTACTGTGAAGACCTCTGGCTTGTTCGGGAGTAGGAGAAAAGAATGTGTGCTGCCGCCAAAGTTGCCTCGTCGGTGATGCAAGTAGCCAACCTGGATCGGTCGGTGAGTTACTACTGCGACGTGTTTTCCTGCCGTGTCGCCTTGCGTGAACACGATGCGGTGCTTCTTCTGACGCCGGATGATTTTCAGATCTACATGTATGTGCAAAAGGGCGCATCCCGGCGAAACATGAGCAACATCGGCGTCCACTACGTCATGTGGTCCGCCGATACAGAAGAGGAACTTACGCGCATCAGTGAGCGTCTACGTGCATATGATGCCTCCACCTTCACCCAGGTGATCGGTGGAGTGACCTTCGTCGACGGCTGCGATCCTGACGGTATACGTGTCATCGTCGCCTACCCGGGCCCAGAGCAACTACCCCGAGAGCTGATTGCACAACGATTCCATGGATAACTTGCCCGTCGGAGCGGTGCGTTGGTCCGGTCTGTCCTCGCTGCTGGAGCGGTCACCGATCCACGTGAGGAGATCGGGATCGGATGACGTCAGGCGGTCTACTTCCTCGCCGTCGTCGCAGCGTCGTAGTGACACCGTGATCGATGTGGGGGTTCGCCGTAGAACCCGCCACATCGCTCCCGAATCCGACCACCGCGAAAGAGTTTCCACCGGTTGCTCTTCCGTCATGTCGGCTCCCCTCAGGTATTGGCCCAGCTGTCCGGTCCGAAGACCTCGTAGTGGATATTCTGCGCCGGGACGTCCCGTTCGAGCAACGATGCGCGCATCGCCAACATGAACGGCATCGGCCCGCACAGGAAGGCTTGGGTATCGGGCTCCACCGCAATATCTTGCAAATCCGCTCGTCCTTCGTGAACCGATCCGAACGCCACGTGCGTGCCGAGATCCTCGTACCAGCGGTGCAAGGTTGCGGCGGGAATCTTCTCGACGAGCGTGCTGAGTTCTGCTCGGTGAGCATGATCGGCGATGGATCGGTCAGCATGAATGACGGAGACGGAACGCTGTGCACCGGTGTCCGCAAGGTGATTGAGCATGCCGATCATCGGTGTGCAACCGATTCCGGCCGACGCGAGGAGCAGTGGCGAGTCGTCGTCAGGCATCATCAGATCGCCGAACGGTGTGGTGACCGACAGCTCGGAACCTTCGAACGCGTTGTTGTAGAGGAAGTTCGACACTTCGCCGTCGGGAGTTCCCGAGATTCGCTTCACGCTGATCCGCCAGTCCGCGCTGCTCGGTACCGAACACAAGCTGTACTGACGAATCTGGCGAGCGCCGTCTGGAAGCACCACGCCGACCGAAAGGTACTGTCCGGGAGCAAAAGTGGGTAGAACGCTACCGTCGAGCGAGGTGAGTGTCAGTGACACGGTGTCGGCGGACTGAAGAACTCGTTCGCTGATCCTGACCGTGCGCCAGACGTCACCGGCCTCGACCCCGGCGAGCTGATAGAGACCGCGTTCCATGGTGATCAATGTTTCGGCCATCAGCCAGTAGACCTCGTCCCATGCTGCCGCGACCTCGGGAGTGACTGCATCGCCGAGTATTTCGACGATCGCGGAAAAGAGGTGTTCGTGGACGATCGCATACTGGTCAGGGGTGATGCCCAACGACGCATGCTTGTGAGCGATACGCGAAAGGATGAGATCAACCTTGGCGCTGTCGGGTTCGAGCTGAAGCGTCGCGAATGCCGCGATAGCGCCCGCGAGTGCCTTCTGCTGTTCACCCTGCTTCTGATTGCCTCGATTGAACAGATCGCGCTCGAGTTCGGGATGTGCGTCGAACATCGTGCGGTAGAACAGGGTTGTGATATCGCCGATGGCAGCGCCGACCACGGGAAGGGTGGCGCGAATGACCTCGGTTGACTGTGGGGAAAGCATGAGCTGCTCCGTTCGGTCGAAATTGACGTTGATCAGCTTGCTTCGTCGCTCCGAGTGGTGAGGCGAAGCAGAACAGTTTTGGACGGCTGACGGATGACGTCTTCGATCGTGACCGCGTCGAGCGAGACGAAAAACGCTTCCTGAGCGTCACGCAATGCACTCCGAAGGAGGCAACCCCCGCGCAGTGGGCACGGCTTGTCGCCTTCGCAGTCGACGACTTCACCCGAGCCTTCGAGGCGTCGGGCCAGCCAGCCGATGGTGGCGGTGCGGCCGAGTTCGGTGATGGAAAGCCCACCACCGCGCCCGCGCCTGGTTGTGACGATGCCCAACTCGCCGAGCTGTGTAACCACCTTGGTGGCATGGGAATACGACACGTTGAGCTGCTCCGCAATTACCCGGGTACTGGGGGAAGCATCGGCGTCGAGTACGGCCAACCGCATGACGACGCGCAATCCCAGATCGGTGAACTGCGTCAGTTGCATGACCCGAACCTACATAATTCGCATCTCGGATGACTATTTATGTGAGGGGGATCTCAAACGAAGGCCCAACGCACCACGTCGACATGGTCGAGAACGCTGTGAAACGGCACCGATCGTGCAAAACGGGTTTGTTGACGAAAGGTCGAACCGAGCACATCGTCCCGTAGTGCACTCTCAGAGGGCGGAGGTAAAACCGTACCGTCGCCGCATTTCCTTGATGGCGACGACGTCGTTCGCGCTGAAACTCGTTGCAGCTGACCATCGCAACGCTTGCGCGTAGTCCTCTCTCCACTGGACGATCTCACGTGCGGTGAGGCGAGTGACGGTCGGCTTCTGCCCCTCGGCTACGGGTTCGAATTGGGCCAGAAACACGGCGAGTAATGCGGCTTCGCGCCGACACGTGTTCGTCATGGCGTCACCGTCTTGACGCTGATACCGGCAACGCGGATCGATGCTGCAATGATCCCGCAAGCGTCGATCGGATCTCGGTGAGACGGCTCGATGCGTCGAACGCAACGACGAACAAATGATGTACAGGGACTTTCGTTCCGGAAATGCACTGTGCGACATAGTTTCATTGCAGATGGAGCTCCATTCGGCCCCGACCTCATGAAGAACGAACAACTTTCAAGTAACTCACCGTAACAGTACAATCCGGATAATCGCTAACCCCAAGCTATCGACGCACCCCAACGGCAACTGTCAACGGTGCAACGGCTGTGGGACTCGATCCGGAATCGGTCCGCAGCCGAAGACCGTCGTACACTTTTGCGTCGGGCGACTTACCAACAGTCGAGCCCGAGATCGCACGGGTGGGCATCGGCCCCATGCTTCACGGTTCGGTCCGTCACGTTCTCCTACCGAAGATCTTGTGGCACTTGCACTACCGCGTCTACGAGAAAGTTCGCGGAGACGTCAGATGGCAGTGCCATTTTCAGAGGCGCTGGAATCGAGGCCGATGCCCGGATTCGATGGAAACGCACTAACAAAGGAAAATTGAGGGCACCACAAGCCCGGATATCCACCTCGCGAAGGCGCTCGGCAGTGACAGCAGCGATGAAACCGGTCTGGTCGAACATCGGCCCGAGTTGGTCCTCGTACCCTCCGAAGCGCGCAGTTCCGCCCTCGGCGGCAGCGAGCGCTACCGGCGGATCTTTCGCTTGTCACATTGTTCCTTTTCCGGGTGCCGTGTTCGCGTTGTCCGTTGATCGACCTTTGCGGCCGACGAATATCTCACATCACAGCAGTCGTCTTCAGGAAAGGTTTACAAGGACTGCCGGTACCCGAAGAACTCATGATCCTCGTTGTACCCGCCGAAGCCGCCACCGACGTCGGAATAGTCTGCGACGAACTCCACACCCTTGAGCCACTTGACCTGCTTGAAACCGAGTTGCGTCTCGTTGCGGAGTCGCAACGGCGCACCATGACCGAACGGCAAGGGGGGCATCGTTCATGTCGTAGGCAAGCATCGTCAAGTGGTATCCCATCTGTTCGATCGGGTGCGCGTCGTAGTAGGTACCCCCGTCCGGGCCGTCGCCGAGTGAATAGAACACCACCCACTTCGCGCCCGGTTTCGGGTGTACGAGGTCCATGATTGTCTGCATCGACACCCCGCCCCATTTGGCCACTCCCGACCAACCTTGGATGCAAAAGTGCTGCGTGATCTGCTCCTGGAGTGGTAACGCGCGAAGCTCAGTCAGGTCCAATTCCACCGGATGCTCGACCAGTCCGTTGATCCGCAACCGGTAGTCGGCGAAGTCGTTGGTCAAAAGGGATCTGTATTCCTCTGAGTCAGGGTATTGCCCGTTGTGCCAAAAGTACGGGGAGATGTCCTTCTCCGTGTATTCACCAGGCTTCGAGTCGACATGCTCGAACAATCGCTGCGCTGGTCCGATGAGTGCGAAACCCACTCGCTGAACCATTCGTGGATGACGCAGCGTGAACGGGGTTGCTGCAACCCATCCGACAGCAACGATGACCATCGAAGCCGCGAAGATCGTGAAGCCGATCCAGCTGTCGTCATTCCTCGACGCGTACATGTGATTGACGTTGCGCAGCAGTCCGGTGGTGAAGACCATCGCCACGTGGATCACGATGAACGCCAGGAACCAGATCAGCACGAGGAAATGCAGCGAGCGGGCAGTTTGAATGCTCAGTACCTTGCTGACCCGCCTGAAACGGGTGGACAACGCCGGCGACATACCCAGACCGGTGATGATCGCGACCGGCGCGGCGACGAAGACAGTGATGAAGTAGGAGAGCAGTTGAAGTCCGTTGTACGCCACCCAGTGGTCTTCGGTCGGCCAGTCGAGCGAAAGGTATTGCAGAAGTGCAGAAGTACAGATATGGCGTTGGGGAAGACGTCCCAGCTGGCCGGAATCACATGCCGCCATTGTCCGGTCGCGAACAGCAACACGTAGAAGATCAGACCGTTGAGCAGCCACAGCGTGTTAGTTCCGAGATGCCACCACCGGGCCAGACCGATCGAGTGCCGGATTCCTGGTAAACCCACTTGCCCGGGCAAGCTGATCGAGTCCTTCTTCGCGGTCCACAAGGGATCGACAGGAACAGGTTTCTGGATACGGAACCATTCCCGACCAGGAGTGCTGTGCCGAGTCCAGTACAGCCGAGGGTGGTCGGTGAGGATCTGCACTCCCGACCGGATGATGAAGACCATCAGAAACAGATTGAGAAAATGCTGCGCACCCAACCATGCAGGAAGGGTAGACGTTTCCCCTGGGCTGACCTCGCTGACTCCGGGGTGCTGCTCGATGAACACCTGCACCGGCGGCAACCCACGCAAGTGCTGTGCCGCTGCCACCGCCGCGATCAGGACGACGAATCCGATAGGGAGCAGCCAGAGCAGGTTGAACCACTTGCTGTGGCCGATGCGCATACGAGGTGCGATGCCGGTGGCGTACGGCACCGAACCCGCCCACGTGACGGGGTCGACGACGTCCGCACCTGGGGTCAATTGTGTACGGAAGCTGTGCGCTACAGAAGGAGCCCGCGCGGCATTGGGGTCCGCTCTCGGCGGTGTCGGCGGATCGGTGGAGTCGACCATCGGTTACATCCAAACGCTGTAAGTGACACAGGCTAGGTAACTGGCGTGCAAAAATTGTTCGATCACCTGACCCTGCTCACCACTGTTGGCCGAAGGTCGGTTTACCTAGGTTTTGTCGGCTACTGCGTCGTATCTCGGAGCGTATATGCGGACACATCGGGAACGATCCATTCCCCGCCGACGTCCTCGATCGGGAGAACATCGAGGACGATGTCCGGATTCAGCGGTATTGCTCCCAAGATCCGGGGAACCCGCGTGTCTGCACCAGGAGGCGATGGGTTGCGCTCGTCCCACCTGATCGAGACCCCCGCAGCAAGGAGAGCATCCTGATCGACAACTACCACTACCAGTGGAAGTCGGAGGTCTCCGTACACTGTCGCGAGGACATACTCGAGATCCGCAGCTGTGGCAGCATGGACGAAGCCGGCTTGATCGAGAGTCGTTGCGCGGGTTGATCCTTCATATTCTCCGAATCGTTGAGCACCCTCCCAGTCATCAGCAAGGGCTATGTGAAAAATGCATTCGCTCATCGGAAACCTTTCATCGACGTGGTCGGGTGTCAGTGAAGACAGGCGGAGAACACCCCGAACAGGGAAATGATCACACTGATCAACAACACGACCTTCACCAACTCGAATGCGATGTACACCAAGTGTGTCCTCGAACGTGGTAGGTCTTCTCCGGCAAGGATTCGGTCGGAGCGTCTACCCAGGAGCGGCCGGATCACCGCAACCTGAACAACGAGCACCAACGCAGCGAACACGAAGAACGTCAACGCGGGTGTGTCAGGTTTCGCGACCACACAGGATGCCGCCAATATCAATGCCAGAACCAACTCCACAGCGTTCAGTGCGGTGAAGACCCTCCGGCCGATCCCGAGCCCGATGGCCACGCTCACTCCTGGCGCCCGAAACTTGATCGGTGCTTCCAGGAACGAGATCGCGGCCACCATCCCGAGCCAGAAGACCGGCAAAATCAATTGCGCGTAGCGTGCCGCTTCGGTCATAGGCCATCGACCTCACCGGACGGGGGCGAGTTCGATTCGCTCACTGCCACGGAGGCGACCATTTTTCTTCTGCCTGCATGTTCCTCCGCTCGTATCCGCGCGGCCATGTGCGGGTAATGCAGTTCGAACGCGGGACGTTCGGAGCGGATTCGAGGCAGTTCGGTGAAGTTGTGCCGCGGTGGCGGACAACTTGTCGCCCATTCGAGCGAATTTCCGTAACCCCACGGATCGTCGACCGTGACCACCTGGCCGTAGCGGTAGGACGTGAACACGTTCCACACGAACGGCAACAGTGACGCTCCGAGAACGAACGATCCGATCGTCGAGATCGAGTTCAGTGTGGTGAATCCGTCCGAGGGCAGATAGTCGGCGTATCGGCGCGGCATGCCTTCGGCGCCGAGCCAATGTTGCACCAGAAAGGTTGTGTGGAAACCGACGAAGGTCGTCCAGAAATGCCATCTGCCGAGTCGTTCGTTCATGAATCGTCCGGTTATTTTCGGGAACCAGAAATAGATCCCGGCGTACGTGGCAAAGACGATCGTCCCGAAGAGGACGTAGTGGAAGTGCGCGACGAGGAAATACGAATCGGTGACGTGGAAGTCGAGCGGCGGGCTCGCCAATATCACCCCGGACAGACCTCCGAAAAGGAAAGTCACCAGAAATCCGATCGAGAACAGCATCGGCGATTCGAAGGTCAATTGCCCCTTCCACATCGTTCCGATCCAGTTGAAGAATTTCACCCCGGTCGGTACGGCGATGAGAAAACTCATCATCGAGAAGAACGGCAGCAGAACGGCTCCCGTGGCAAACATGTGATGAGCCCACACCGCAGCAGAAAGTGCCGATATGGCGATCGTCGCGTAGACAAGTCCGAGATAGCCGAAGATCGGCTTGCGGGAGAAGACCGGAAAGATCTCCGAAACGATACCGAAGAACGGTATCGCCACGATGTACACCTCGGGATGTCCGAAGAACCAGAACAGATGCTGCCACAGGATCGCACCACCGGTGGCGGGATCGAAGAGATGTCCACCCAAGTGTCGGTCCACGAGCAGTCCCATCAGCGCTGCCGTGAGAATAGGAAAAGCCAACAACACCAAAATCATGGTGATGAAGACATTCCACGTGAAGATGGGCATCCGAAACATCGTCATCCCGGGGGCACGCAGACAGATCACGGTGGTGATCATGTTGACCCCACCCAAGATGGTCCCGACGCCGGCCAGTGCGAGGCCCATGATCCACAGATCCCCACCGACACCTGGTGAATGCAGGGCACTGGTCAGCGGGGTATATCCCGTCCATCCGAAGTCAGCGGCTCCTCCGGGGGTGAGGAATCCGGATACCGTGATGAGCGCACCGAAGAGGTACAGCCAGTAGCTGAGCGCGTTCAGTCGCGGGAACGCCACATCCGGTGCGCCGATCTGCAGGGGAAGTATGTAGTTCGCGAAGCCGAAGACGATCGGAGTGGCATAGAGCAGCAACATGATCGTGCCGTGCATGGTGAAGAGCTGGTTGTACTGCTCGTTCGAGAGAAACTGAAGACCGGGGACGGCGAGTTCGGTCCGGATCAGCAGGGCCATCAATCCGCCCAACATGAAGAAGGCGAAGGAGGTGACCAGATACATCACGCCCAGCTGTTTGGGATCGGTCGTAGTGGCAGCGGAATAGAGGAACGTGCCCTTGAGCCCCCGGCGTTTCGGGTAGGGCCGCGAAGGAACGAGTTCTGTCACGACAGGAGTCATGATTCGTCCTCACTGCGCACGGGGGATCGCGGTCCGATATCCGATTGGTTCGAGTGCGAATACCCGCCTACCAGCTCCGTATCGACGCCTACGCGACCAAGCTTCGCGGATCCTCCCGGCGACCCCACTACCTCGGCCGCACCGGGCAGTGGCCGGTGGAAGAAGCGGGCATTGTCATCGATGAAATCTTCCCAGCGGGTGGGGACGTCGGATTCGTACGAGATGGCCTCGACCGGGCAGACCGGTTCGCACGCACCGCAGTCGATGCATTCGTCCGGGTGGATGTAGAGCGACCGCGCTCCTTCGTAGATGCAGTCCACCGGGCATTCCTCGACACACCCCCGGTCCATCACGTCGATACATGGTGCAGCGATCACGTACGTCATGAGCGTCCTCTCAGGACACCGCCTATTTTCGAGGAAATCTTTCCTCTAAAGTCTTACAGTATGGCGATACGAAAGGGAACCGGTTCTGCGCGCGCCGGTACTCATGCGGTACTGGCGTCCCGGCGGCGAGTCCAACTGCTGGACGCTTTGCGAGCCGGCGCGGAATCGATGACCGCCGCCGAACTGGCGGATTTGTGCGATCTGCATGTGACCACGGTTCGGTTCCATCTGAACGCGTTGATCGAGGTCGGTCTGATCGCGAAGGAGACCGAGCACAACGTCGCCCGAGGACGTCCACGCCAGCTCTACCGGGCACAGAATCCGCTCGGATCAGGAGTCGGGATCACCTCCGGATACGAAAAGTTAGCCCACGTTTTGGCGGCGCACTTCGCGCGCCACTCCGGTGATCCGGAAAACCTCGCCGAGGCAGCAGGTCGACAGTGGGCGCTGGACGATCTCGGCGAAACCTCCGGAGCCGGCCGATCCGCAGAAGAGACGGCGATCGTCCTCACCACCCTGTTCGCGGAGATGGGGTTCGATCCGGAACTCGAGCCCTCGAATGTCGAAACGCGTATCCGATTGCACGCCTGCCCGTTCGAAAGCGTCGCCCGACAAAACCCCGGCGTTGTCTGCTCCTTGCACCTCGGTCTGATACGCGGGGTCCTGACACGACTCGGCGCACGCCAGATCGAAAGCACGCTCACCCCCTGGGACACCCCGCATACGTGCCTCGCGCAACTGGAGCAGCAATGACACATAGAACCGTACAAACGGCGCATATCAATGTTCCTGTCGCACAGTCACATTCCCCTCCCCCATGTTTTGTGGGACCGCTGATGTGCTCGCGCGATCGAACATATTCGTCGTTTCGGCGGACCGCATCGAGAAATGAACAGCCGGAAACTTCCTCACTACAACGGATTACACCCCATGAGCATCTATCGCTTGATCTGGTGGATTACCGCGGTCATCCTGGCCGCTTCAGGGGGGATCGCCGCAGCCATCACCGTCCCTACCGACATTCTGGTATCGGCGGTGATTGCCGCAGTGTTGATCGGAGGGGGTTCACCCTGGTTGCGACCGATCACGCTTCGTACTACCCCACCACCGCGAACTCTCCTGACGATTGCGCTACGAGACGGCGCTACGTGGGCGGCAGTCGTGGTCACTGTCATCGGGTTGATCACGCTCGCCGGCGCTGCTGCCTTACCGTTGATACTGCTGATGGCCATCACCTCGGCTCCGGTGCATCGCTACATTGGCGGCAGAGTCGAGTTCACACAGGCACTCCTGTGCTTGCCGAAAAGTCCCCTGATACGCACCAGCACCGTCGATGTGCCGCTTCTTCCGTTGCCGGACTGCAGCCAACTCTCGGACGAAGCCCTGTGCCGATGTTGGCGCATGAGCTTGCCCGCGCTGCAGGACGGTCCCTCGACATCGCCCTCGACGACGGACGCGCTGCACCTCGCGCGTACCCGCGCGGCTTACCTCGACGAAATCGAACGTCGCGATCCAAGGGGATTCGCCCGATGGCTCAGCAGCGGTGCCCGTGCCGGCAGTGACCCCGCCAAGTTCCTCACCACACGAGATCACCCCCCACCCCCACCACAGCAGCCCTGATTCAACGCCCCTTGAAATGCCCATGAACCAACTGAGGAACCTCCTCATGGCCGGACCAGTCGAGAACGATTGAAATCCCTGGCCAGCACCGCATAAACGCAAAGAAAGCGAACATCGTGGAAAAGATGTCCTTGACAGCGCTAGCTCGCCAACTCGCCGACAGGGCGGAAAACTCGAAGAGCGGCCGTAGCGCTCGTACCGTGTACGGCGGCCATGAACACGTCCTGCGGCAAACCGTCATCGCGCTGGCAGAGGGCCAAAAACTCGACGAGCACGAGAACCCTGGGGAAGCGACCGTCTATGTCCTCACCGGCCGGGTACGCCTGTGCGCAGCCGAGAATGCTTGGGAGGGATCATCCGGCGATCTGTTGATCGTCCCGAATGCTCGGCATTCTCTCGAAGCGCTGGAGGCCTCGTGCGTACTACTGACGGTCGCTAAAGCAATCTGAAGTATCGACCCGGTCTTCACGGCCACTGATCTGACCGTCATTTCTTACTCCGCTTCGTCATCGACAATGCTCCAGTCGCGAGCTGTGCCCCGCATCGTCCACGGGCACGGTTCGCGGTCCTTCTACGTGTCGATGGCAATCGTCCTGTTAGGTAAATGCATTGAACCGTTTCGAGACCAAAGATCCGAACACCGTTGATTCCTCGGAGTCCGCTGTCGGCGGCTTGTCTGGCCTGTTGAACTCTGCCCTGCTTGATGCGCTGAAACAGCGCGTTGTCATCGGCGACGGAGCGATGGGCACCATGTTGCAGGCCGCGGACCTCACCCTGGACGACTTCCTCGGCCTCGAGGGGTGCAATGAGATCC
>Ga0207953_10136_pt1 | contig 20132 bp, 21 predicted proteins | sample AntDryMetagUQ313_FD_188091 | JGI IMG/M metagenome (GOLD analysis project Ga0207953, IMG submission 188091) | Polar desert microbial communities from Antarctic Dry Valleys - UQ313 (SPAdes) | ecosystem: Environmental > Terrestrial > Soil > Desert | place: Antarctic Dry Valleys | collected 2008-12-31
GCTGGCGTCGAAGGCGTAGCCGGCGTTGATACCGAAGTAGGCGCCGGTCCAGGTGAAGACCGGGACGGGGGTGAACACCGGCGGCGGGGCGGCGCGGCGCGGCAGGTCGGCGGCCGAGGCGGCGCCGGTCAGGAGAGCCGTGGCGGCGCTCGCGAGCAGAAGCTTCTTGATCATCTGGTCCTCTGTCTCCCGTTGGACGGGATGTGTGCGGGGCGGACAGAACGCCAGGATGCGCCGGGGCGATAGTGCATCGCTGCAACAGCCCGGAATCGGGTCCTCGGCGTCGAAACGGGCGGGTGCGCTGGAGCACATCGCGAAATCGACCGGTCAAAGCCAAGAAGAGGATCTGTATCCGAGTGTTTCCGGAAACAAAATGCCCCGTCGCGCGGGGGGCGGACGGGGCTTCAGTTTGTCGGTGAACGTTCCCAGGACCAACCAGGAAGCTTCGAGGTTTAATAAATCCTACCGGCCGGCGCCCCGCAAGCCCGCTCGCGATCCCGCGAGCGGTTAACATTAATTTACGGCCGTTCCCGCCGATGCCCCGGCCCGCGGCCGCGGGCTGTGCCGCAGATCTCGTGCGATCCGGTCCCGTATCGCAGAGGGTCTGGACGCGTCCGCGCAATTGCGCCGCGCCTATTCGCGATGCCGGTCGCGGATCCGCGCAGATGAAGCCTGCGTCCGGTCCCGCCCGAGTCTTGATCCGGCGCCGCCGGGTCTTGTCGCCCGGCCGGCGCCGGATCGATGTCCTGGGGAGCGGCAGATCTCGCGGGGGAACGGCGCCGGCGCGGCGCCGTTCCCCCGGCCTGTGGAGAAGACGCCGCCACGGCCGGGCGGCGCGGCCGTCGCGGCTTTTCCGGCGCGCCGGGGGCCCTATGTGCCGGCCTCGTCGTCGGTGGAGATCTCAGGAGACGCGCATGCACCCCGTCGCGCTGCCTTCGATGCCGGCCCTCCGGGTCCGGATGGACGGTGTCGGCCCCGCGCCGGCCGGGAGGCCTCGATGACCGACACGCCGGCCCCGTATCTCGCGGTGGCGTTCCTCTCGGCGCTGTTCCTGCTGGTGGCCGGGCTGCAGGCGGAAGGCCTCCTGTGGTGACGCCCCCGGTCCGCATCGGTCGCGCCGCCGCGCGGCCGTCCGGCCCGGTCGCCGGCGGGGGCGGCACTTGACGCGTCCGCGCGTGTAGCCCGCCGATGTTCGGCTTCTCCCTCAGCGCCACCGAACCGGACAGCATCGCCCACATCATCCAGGTGGCGCTCGCGCCCGCCTTCCTGCTCTCGGCGCTGGCGACGCTGCTCAACGTGTTCTCGACCCGCCTCGGCCGGATCTCCGACAAGGTCGACAGCCTCTCGGCGGAGGCCGCCCGGGCGACGGACGCCGAGGCCGCTCGCCTCGCCCGCCGCCTGACCTTCCTGCGACGGCGCTCCTTCGTGCTGGACGTGGCGGTGGTCCTGGCCTCGCTGGCGGGCGGCCTGATCGGTCTGGCCGTGCTCACGCTGTTCGTCGGCGCGCTGCGCGATGCGGCGACCGCGTCCGTCCTGTTCGCCTGCTTCGGGGCGGCGCTGGTCTGCACCGTCGCGGCGATCGCGGCGTTCATGACCGAGATCCTCATGGCCGGCCGCGGCGTCCGCGACGCGGTCGACCGCCAGAAGGACGCGGTGTCGACGCCGCGGTGAAGCCCTCGAAGCGCCCGGTCCTCCCGGTGATCGCGGGGGCGATCCTGCGGCGCCCGCTCGGGCGCGCCCGCGGTGCCGGTAGGGCGATCGGGGCCGAACCGGCGGCGATTTCGATTGCGGCGCCCGGGAACCGGGCCTTAGTCTGCCGGTGGCCTGATTCCGCCGCCGGCCGCGCCCGAGTGTTCCGCCATGAGCATCGCGATCCTGATTGCCTTCGTCGCCGGCGCACTCTGCCTCGGAATCCTGTCCGCGCTCATCCCGTTCGGGCGGCGCGAGGCCGAGGAACCGGACGAGGCGCTCCCGTACGAGGACGAGTTCCTCGACCTCGGTGGCCCGGTGATCGATCTGGAGCCGCGCCACCTCACCTGACCGGAACCTACCGGGAGGCGGATCCCGCGGTGCCGGGCGTCGCGGCGTCCTGCCGGGCCGACCAGACGACGCGCCCGGCGGCATCCCGCAGGGCCGCCGAGCCCGCGCGGCCGGCACGCAGCGTCGCGAAGCGGGCCTTCGCGGCGGCGACCGCCGCCTCCTCGAGGGGGCCGGCAATCTGCTCGTCGTGGATGATGATGCCGCCAGCGCTCTCGCGGTGGATCATGCATTGCAGCCGGTAGGGCGCGGTGGTCCCGGGCGGAGCCATCGCGATGTCCCGTCCGGTCACGGGGCCGGCCCTGTGCCGGTTCGGATGGCGGGCACGCCGCGAAACATCCGGCCCTCCTCGGTTCGACGCGTCGAGCGCGATCCATACCAGATTCGTCCGGCCCGGGGCGATCTCGCGCTGTGCCTCGCGCGGTGGTGCCTCGCGCGGTGGTGCCTCACGCGTTTGCCCCGAGCGCCCCCGTGGGCCGCCCGCGCGGCGTGCGCGGGCGGCCGTCGTCCGGCGGTCGGAGCCGCCCGCGCTCCGCTCAGGCCGCCTCGCCCTCCGCGTCGTCGGCGTCCAGGATCGTCTCCAGGTCGCCCACGAGCGCGTCGAGCTGGTCGGCGGTCGCGACGAGCTTGAGCTTCGTGCCGTCCTGCGCCTCGACCGCGATCTCGATGTGGTCGGCCACCTTCGCGGCCAGGGCCTGCTTCACCGTGTAGGTCGTCACGTTTGACGTGTCGGCGGACTTGTCGGCCATGCTGATCTCCTGAGTGGCTGCGGGCAACGCGGGGAGACCGGGATCGGCGGTGCGGCAGAAGCTCGCGACCGTGGCCGACACCCCCAGCGGGGCGTGTTCGACCGCGGCTAGCCGCGCCTGCGCGTGGAGCGCTCGACCACGCGCTGCCGGTGCGTCGGAACCTCCGGCAGCCGGGCGAATCCCGCCGGGGCGCGGTCCCGGGCCGCCGCGGGACGCGGTGCGGGCAGAAGCTCCGGGGGGGACCGGGGTGTCTCGACGACGACCGCCTCCAGCACGATGGGCCGCCTCGCCGGCGCGGGCCGCACCGGGCGCTCCGACCGGGCCGCGAGGGTCCCGAGGGCCCAGAGCCCGAGGCAGAACAGGCCGATCAGGATCCCGTCCCGGGACGGCTCGGTCCGGCACATCAGGATCCCGGTGCCGGTGAGGGCGGCCGCGGCCGCGAACAGGCGCGGGGTCGGATCGGCGGAACGCATGCGGCACCTTCGGTGCGGCGCCCCTAGGGACGCGTGAACGGCGTCGCTCCAATTGTCCGCACCACCCGGTTCTCCCCGCTTCTCGCCACTTCTCCCCGGTCCACACCGGTTCAGGCGGCCGGGACGGGCTGGGCGGCCCGGGGGACGCGTCTCAGCCCGCCAGGCTGGACGGGGCCTGCCAGGCGACGCCGGGATGCTCGCGGATGTCCCCGGCCCGGGATCCGGTATCGGCGTCGCTCGTCCAGTCGCCGGGCTCGGCGACGTGGGCGATCTCGGCCTCCGGATAGGCGGCCGACAGGAACAGGCGCGCCTCGCCCTCGGCCTCGGCCCGGACCGTCACGAGCGGCCGCTCGCCGCCCCCGTCGCGCACCTGCGCGATGAACAGCTTGGTCATGGTCTCCCTCCGGATGGGTCCGCCGGCGCGGCGGGATCAGGCCCGCAGTTCCTCGACGTGGAGGCCGCCGGCCCGCAGGTGGTCCGGGATCCGGGTGCGGTCGCGGAAGCCGGCGGCGCGCGCCATCGCGTCGAGGGCCGCCAGGGGATCGAGCGCAGCGCCGCTCCAGAGAACCGCGCCCGTCGCCGCCTGCATGATCCGGAACACCTTCACGCCACGCCCCCGGTCTCGACCCTCGGACAAGCTCGGGGGAGTCGCGGGTGTTCCCGACGAACGGCCGTCGGCGGCTGCGGCCGATTCGCGCCGGCTCTGCCCCGGCGGGAACGGGGGCGCCGGGCGGCGGTTCTCCAGCCAACGCCGGCACGAGCCGGCACGGCGAGAACCCACGTCGAGAACCCGATCGGGATACAAGGAGAGCCATGACCAGCCGCACCGTCCAGTCCGCCCTGCTCGCCCTCGCCCTCGTCGCCGGGAGCGCCGGGATGGCCGCCGCGCAGAGCACCCCCAACGGCAACACCTCGTCCCCCGGCGCTCCCGCGGGCGACAACAGCACCGGCAACGGCGCCACCGGCAGCGGCGCGGCCCCGAGCGGCCGGTAACGGTCGGTTAACCGTCAGGATCGAAGCCCTCGATCCTCACAACCGTGCAACTCTCCGTCCCGCGGCCACCCGGCCTGCGGGACGTTCTGTTTCCGGGCCCTTGCCGATCCCTTGCCGGGCCCTTGCCGACCCCGCCGGGACGGGGCGCGGCCCAGAGTCCGGTGATTGGAACGGAGTGCCACTTTTCTGGGCAGGCAGAATCGCCATACTGTCGGCGTGACCGGGCCGCGCCCGGTCGGGACCGACACGGGCGATGCGACCGAAACCGATCCTGGAGCTCACGGGCGAGAGCCCGGGCCCTCGTCAGGCCGACGACTGGCGCGACGCCGTCGCGCCGTTCTGGGATTTCACGATCCGCCGGGAGGACCTGTCCGATTTCCGCGGGCAGTCCCGGGTCCGGCACCTCGGCACCGCGATCGTCTGCAGCGCCCGCGCCTCCGGGCTCGAGTTCGTGCGCGCGCGGGCCCTGACCGCCCGGATGGGCGTCGATCACATCGTCGCCCACATGCGCGTCTCCGGGCAGTCGAGGGTCACGATCGGCGGCCGGGAGCGGGACTGCGCCCCCGGCGACATCTGCCTGTTCGACCTGTCGCAGCCGCTCTCCGCGGCCTCCACGGATTACGAGGCGATCACGGTGGTGCTGCCGCGCCCGCTCTTCGGAGCCCGGCAGAGCGCCCTCGACGCCCTGCACGGGTCGGTGATCCGGGGCGCGACCCCGTTCGGCCGGATGCTCAACGACCACCTGCGCTCCCTGAGCGCGCACGCGACGGGGTTCTCGGAGCCGGAGGCCGCGGCGGCGGCCGAGGCCACGGCCGCGCTGCTCGGGGCGGCGACCCTGGGCCTGCCGCAGGACGAGGGCGGCACGCAGCCGCCCGAGCGGGCGCCGCTGCTCGTCGCGATCCGGCGCTTCGTCGAGGCCGAGCTCGCCTCCGCGGACCTGTCCGCCGAGACGATCGGGCTGCGGTTCGGCGTCTCGCGCAGCGCCCTCTACCGGCTGTTCGTCCCCCTCGGCGGCGTGTCCGGCTACATCCGGCAGCGCCGGCTCGCCCGCGCCTATCGCGACCTCGCCGCCGGCGACGGGCGCTTCGCCCGCATCTCCGAGGTGGCGTATCGCTGGCGCTTCGAGAGCCCCGCGCACTTCACCCAGGCCTTCCGCGCCGAGTTCGGCTGCGCCCCCCGGGATGTCCGCGCCCAGGCTGCGGCCGAGCCCGCCCGGTCCACGGCCGCGGAGCCGCCGGCCCAGGCCGAGACCTGGACCGACTTCTACCAGTGGGTCCTCAAGCTGGCGGCCTGAGCGGGTCCGGGGCCGGAACCCGGACCTTGTGCCCCCGGCGTCGGATGGACCATAAGGGCCGCGATGACCTTCGAGGTTCGGCATAGGCGCCCGGCCGGGGCGCGGCGCTGGTGGGCGCTCGTCGCCCGCACGCTCGCGCTCGTCCTGGCGCTGACCGTCGCCGCCCCGGGCGTCGGCCTCGCGGCGGATCTCGCCTTCCACGCGGGCGGCCATCACGACCGGAGCCAGGGCCCGGCCCTCGACGCGCCGGCGGCCCCCGCGACCGTCGATCCCGGCCTCTCGGAGCACCTCCATTGCGGCTGCCATCAGGCGGCCCGCCTGGAGGCGACCGAGATCGCGCCCCCGGCCGCCCCGGGCCGGTTGCGGCCGGGCGCCCTCGCCCAGGGCCGCCCCTCCGTGAGTCCCGACCGGCTGCCGCGGCCCCCGCGCGCCTGAGCTGACGCCGCCCGCGGGCGGCGCTCCGCCCGGATTCCGAACAGGCTCCGGGTTCGCCCTCACGTGTCACCTGAACGGGACCTCCCGGGACCGCCGCGCGCGGCACCCCGCCGTCCCGGCCGAGCAGCTTCCCCATGCGCATCGTCCCGTCCGTGGCCGCCGCCGCGGCACTTCTGGCCGCCGGCTTCGCCCTCGGCTCCGCCGTTCCCGCCGTCCCCACCCTGCCCGACCGTCTCCGGCAGACCCTCGCGGCCGCCGGGCTCGCCCGCCCTCCGGCCGACGATCCCGATCATCGCGCCGCGGCCGCCGCGCCGGGCCGGCCGGAGGCCGCGCCCGATCCGCACGCGGGCGACGATCACGCCGACCACGGCCACGCGCACGACCACGCGCACGGCCACGCGCACGGCGCCGACGAGGCCCACGAGCGGGGCACGATCCGGATGCGGCCCGACCAAGTCGCCGGCCAGGACATCGTCACGCGGACGGTCGGGGGCGGCACGCTGGCGCGCCACCTCCTCGTCCCCGGCACGATCACGCCCGACACCGACCGGATCGCCCGGGTCCCGGCCCGGGTGGTCGGGACCGTGGCCGAGATGCGCAAGCGCCTCGGCGACGCCGTGCAGACGAACGAGGTCGTCGCCATCCTCGACAGCCGCGAGGTCGCCGACGCCAAGAGCGAGTACCTCACCGCCCAGGTCCAGGCCGAGCTGCAGACGATCAACTTCGAGCGCCAGCAGAAGCTGCTCGCCTCGCGCAGCGCCTCGGAGGCGGCCTTCGAGACCGCCCGCGCCGCCTATCTGGAGAACCGGCTCCGGGTCGACCTCGCCCGCCAGAAGCTGTCGGCGCTCGGCCTCGACGCCGCCGAGGTGGCGGCCGCGCAGAAGCGCGACGAGGCCACGCCGAACCAGTCGACCCTGCGCCGCTACCCCCTGCGGGCGCCGCTCGCCGGGCGCATCGTCGAGCGCAAGGTCGATGTCGGAACGGCGGTCGGCAAGGAGGGCGATCCGGCCGACCTCTACACGGTGGCCGACCTCTCCACGGTCTGGATCGAGCTGTCGGTGCCGACCCTCGACCTCGCCCAGGTGCGGGAGGGCGCCCGCGTGACGGTCACGCCCGGCCGGACGGGCGAGGCGGAGCGCCGGGCCGAGGGCCGGGTGATCTTCGTCAGCCCCTTCCTCAACCCCGACACGCGCTCGGCCCGCGTGGTGGTCGCCCTGCCGAATCCCGACCTCGCGTGGCGGCCCGGCACCTTCGTGACCGCCGAAGTCGAGATCGCGCAGGACGCGGTCCCGGTCCGGATCCCCAAGGCGGCCGTCCAGACCATCGAGGGCCGGAGCGCCGTCTTCGTGCGCACGGCCGAGGGGTTCGAGAAGCGGCCGGTCACCCTCGGCCGGTCCGACGACGAGGCCTACGAGGTCACCGCCGGGCTCGAGCCCGGCGCCGAGATCGCGGTCGGCAACGCGTTCCTGCTGAAGGCCGAGCTCGGCAAGGCCGACGCCGGCCACGACCACTGAGGAGACGGACGATGATCAGCCGCATCCTCGCCGTCTCGGTCCGCCAGCGCTGGCTGGTGCTGCTCCTCGTGCTGCTGGCCTCGGGGTTCGGCGCCGCCGCGCTCACGCGGCTGCCCATCGACGCGGTGCCCGACATCACCAACAACCAGGTCCAGATCAACACCCTGGCCCCGTCCCTGTCGCCGGCCGACGTCGAGCGGCAGGTCACCTACCCGGTCGAGACGGCCCTCGCCGGCATCAAGGGCCTCGAGTACACCCGCTCGCTCTCGCGCAACGGCTTCTCGCAGATCACCGCGGTCTTCGCCGAGTCCCTCGACATCTACTTCGCCCGCCAGCAGGTCGCCGAGCGCATCGCCCAGGTGCGGGAGGACCTGCCCTCCGGGGTCGAGCCGCGGATGGGCCCGATCTCCACGGGCCTCGGCGAGATCTACATGTGGTCCGTCCAGTACGCGCCGCTGCCTGAGCGCGCGACCGTGCCGGCGGGCCGGCCGGGCTGGCAGCCGGACGGGAGCTACCGGACCCCGGAGGGCCAGGCGCTCAGGACGGAGCTGGAGCAGGTCGCCTACCTGCGCACGGTGCAGGACTGGATCGTGCGGCCGCAGATCAAGTCCGTCCCGGGCGTCGCCGGCGTCGACGGGATCGGCGGCTTCGAGAAGCAGTACCACGTCCAGCCGGACCCCACGAAGCTGACCGCCCTCGACCTCTCGTTCGCGGACGTCGCCCGGGCGCTCCAGGCCAACAATTCCAACCAGGGCGCCCGCTACCTGGAGGATAACGGCGAGAGCTACGTGGTCCGCGCCGCCGGCCGCCTGGAGAGCCCGGAGGCGATCGCCGACGTCGTGGTGGCCAGCCGCGGCGGCGTGCCGGTGCGGATCCGCGACGTCGCCACGGTGCGGATCGGGCGCGACCTGCGCACCGGCTCGGCGAGCGAGAACGGGCAGGAGACCGTGATCGGCACCGCCCTGATGCGGATCGGCGAGAACAGCCGCACGGTGTCGGCCGCCGTCGACGCCCGCATGGACCAGATCCGGCGGGCCCTGCCCCCCGGCATCGTCGTCCAGACCGTCCTCGACCGGACGCGGCTCGTCGAGGCCACGATCCGCACGGTGGGCCGGAACCTCGCGGAGGGCGCGGCCCTCGTGATCGTCGTCCTGTTCCTGCTGCTCGGCAACATCCGGGCGGCGCTGATCGCCGCGCTGGTCATCCCGGTCGCCATGCTGATGACCGTGACCGGCATGGTCGAGGGCAGGATCTCGGCCAACCTGATGAGCCTCGGAGCGCTGGATTTCGGGCTCATCGTCGACGGGGCGGTGATCATCACGGAGAACGCGCTCCGCCACCTCGCCGAGCGGCAGCGCAAGATCGGGCGGCCGCTCGTGCTGGAGGAGCGCCTGGAGACGGTGCGGGACTCGGCCGAGGAGATGATCAAGCCGTCCCTCTACGGGCAGGCGATCATCATGCTGGTCTACGTCCCGCTCCTGACCTTCACGGGGGTCGAGGGCAAGATGTTCCAGCCGATGGCGCTGACCGTCATCCTCGCCCTGGCGGCGGCCTTCGTGCTTTCGCTGACCTTCGTGCCGGCCCTGATCGCCGTCGCCCTCACCGGCCGGGTCACCGAGGCGGAGAACCCCCTCGTCCGGGGCCTGAAGGCGGTCTACCGGCCCGTCCTCGCCGCGGCGATCCGGACGCCCACCCCGTTCGTCGGGGCGGCGCTGCTCCTCCTCGCGGGCGCCGGCCTGCTCGCCACCCGGCTCGGGACCGAGTTCATCCCGCAGCTCGACGAGAAGAGCATCGCCCTCAACGCCACCCGGATCCCGTCCACCTCCCTCACCCAGTCGCAGGCGATGCAGCTCAAGGTGGAGCGGGTGATCGCCAAGTTCCCGCAGGTCGCCTACGTGTTCTCGAAGACCGGCACCGCCGAGGTCGCCACCGACCCGATGCCGCCGAATTCCTCCGACACCTTCGTGATGCTGAAGCCGCAGGCCGAGTGGCCTGACCCGGGCCTGTCGAAGGCCGAACTGCAGGAGCAGATCGAGGCGTCCTTGAGCGAGCTCGCCGGCAACGTCTACGAGTTCTCCCAGCCGATCCAGCTGCGCTTCAACGAGCTGCTCGCCGGGACCCGGGGCGACCTCGCCGTGAAGGTGTTCGGCGACGCCTTCGAGCCGATGCTGGAGACCGCCAACAGGATCGCCGCGATCCTGCGCGGGATCCCGGGGGCCGACGACGTGAAGGTCGAGCAGATCGCCGGCCTGCCGGTCTTCGAGATCCGGATCGACCGGACCGAGGCGGCCCGGCTCGGCCTCAGCACGGGGGCGATCCAGGACGTGATCGGCGCCGCCATGGGCGGCCGGGACGCCGGGGTCGTGTTCGAGGGCGACCGGCGCGTGCCGATCGTCGTGCGCCTGACCGACCAGGTCCGCGAGGACCGGGAGGCCCTGGAGAACCTGCCCGTCCCCCTCCCCCCGGGCGCGAACGGCCGGGCCGCCTCCGTGCTCCTGCGGCAGGTGGCGCAGTTCTCGGTGAGCGAGGGCCCGAACCAGATCAGCCGCGAGAACGGCCGGCGCCGGGTCGTGGTCACCGCCAATGTCCGCGGGCGCGACATCGGCTCGCTGGTGGCGGAGGCGCAGGGGAAGGTCGCCGCGCAGGTGACCCTGCCGCCGGGCGCCTCCGTGACCTGGGGCGGCCAGTTCGAGAACCTCGCCTCGGCTCAGGCGCGGCTCACCGTGGTGGTGCCGGTGTGCTTCTTCCTGATCTTCCTGCTGCTCACCTCGGCGCTGGGCAGCGCGCGGGACGCGCTCCTGGTGTTCAGCGCGGTGCCGCTGGCGCTCACCGGCGGCCTCGCGGCCCTGTGGCTGCGGGGGATGCCGCTCTCGGTGCCGGCCGCGGTGGGCTTCATCGCCCTCTCGGGCGTCGCGGTCCTGAACGGCCTCGTGATGCTGACCTTCATCAAGCAGCTCGTCGCCGAGGGGCGGCCGCTGCGGGCGGCGATCCGCGAGGGCGCCCTCACCCGGCTGCGGCCGGTGGCGATGACCGCGCTGGTCGCCTCCCTGGGCTTCGTGCCGATGGCGCTCGCCACCGGCACCGGCGCCGAGGTGCAGCGGCCGCTCGCCACCGTGGTGATCGGCGGCCTGATCAGCGCGACGCTCCTGACCCTGGTGGTGCTGCCCGCGCTCTACGCGCGGTTCGGGCGCGCCGGACCCGCCGTCCGGAGCGCGGTCGGGGCCGAGCCGCTGACGGACCGTGCGGCCTGACGGCGCCCGCGCCGCCGCCGCGCCCTTCGTCAGGCGGGGAGGATCTGCAGCATCCCGCCGACCATCCCGAGGGCCCCGATGCCGATCAGCCCCACGGCGATGTAGAGCCGCATCCGGCTCTCGTCGGCAGGCGATGACGGGCGGGTGTCTTCGGGCAAGTCGAACCAATCCATCGGGTGAGCGCAGCCGGTCGGGTGGGCGGGAGGCGCCGCCCTAGGCCAGCCCGATGACGACGGGATGACGGCGGGGTGACGGCGGCCCCGCGCCCGGCGGCTGCGGCTTCACCAGCAGCGCGCACCGCCTCGGCGAGCGCGTGGACGGTGTCGCCCTCCTGGGGCGGTCCGGCTCTTCCAGCGAGTCGACCCTCATGACCGGGGCCACGCGGTGGGCGGTGCCGACCGGCTCCACCTCGACCCGGGCCATCACATCTCCGCGCTCGATCGCCGTCACCGTGGCGGGGATGTCGTTGCGCGCGCCGTGTCTCCGGGGGCTTTCCGCGTTGCGCAGCCCGTTCGGCCGCCGTCCAGGCCGATCGATGCCGGGACCCGGCATCGATCGCGACGCCGGGGCCAGGACCTGATCAGCGACGGCCCGAGGCTCCGGCCGAGCCGGCGTCGCTGCCGCCCGGCTGGAAGCCGGCCGCGTTCGGCGGCCCCTTCATCCGGCCATCCTGCTTCGGCATCTCCGAGCCCGGAGATCCGGTCGTGGTGCCCGTCGTCTCGCCCTTGCCCGTCTCGCCCTTGCCCGTCTCGCCCTTGCCCGTCTCGCCCTTGCCCGTGTAGCCGGCCGCGTTGGGCGAGCCCTGCATCCGGGGACCGGTATTCTCCGCGGCCGTGGCGGCCGCGCCCGTTGCCAGGAGGCCGGCGACGGTCAGGCTGATCAACGTCTTCATGTGCGAACCCTCGAACGTTTCCCCAGGCCGCCTCTTCGGGCGTATCGGGGCAACGCGGCCGGACGGATCCCGTTCACGCCACCGGGATCGGTCCGGCGCGGGCGGCGCGTTGCGGGACAATACTTGCTGCGATGCGATAATTCCGCGTCGAAGCGGGCGGGGGCGCATTTCTATGGCGATGTATTGATTTATGTTCGCGCTCGCGCGGGCACGCACAATTGCAATCCGTTGCAGAACCTGTTTAGATATTCATTCGCGTTGCATTTCATCATTGTGACTGAATTCGCTTGCGGCCTATCGGGCTCCGCGAGGAGGTCGAACATGTACGCTTTGGCTAAGACTGGAGAGAGAACCGATTGGGAGCTGGTCGTCGTCTTCGGCGGATGGATCGTCTTCGAGGTCGCGATCCTGACGCTGTGCTTGGTGTCGATGTAGGCCGTCTTCGGGACTAGCCCGATCCTGATCGTCCGCCGGATCGCCCGGACCGGTGAATGCCCGCGGCCGGGCCGCCAATGCTTGGCGACGGGATCGCGGATAGGCGGAACCGCTTGAGAGACCCGCGCGTGCCGGGGCATGATCTGCCGATCGCAGGACACGTCGACCGAGTCGGCGCGACGGCAGGGGCGGGTGCATGGCGAAGGCGGTGCGGGCGGGCGGCGATCGCGAGGCGCGTCAGAGACCCCCGGCCGAGGCCGTCCACGCCGCGGAGCTCGCGCGCCTGCGCGCCGAGGATACGGCGCCGCGGCCGCCCGGCTGGCAGCTCTCGCTCCAGGCCGTCCGGCGCTTCATCTGCGGCGACGGCGCGACCCCCGCCAAGGTGGTCTGCGCCCCGGCCCTGGTGGAGCGGGCCATGGTCACCCTCGCCACCTCCCGCGCCCTCCTGCTGATCGGCGAGCCCGGGACCGCCAAGAGCCTGCTCTCGGAACTCCTCGCGGCCGCGATCAGCGGGTGCTCGACCCTGACGATCCAGGGCGGCGCGTCGCTGACCGAGGACCAGATCCGCTACGGCTGGAACTACGCGCTGCTCGTCGCCGAGGGGCCGAGCCCGCGCGCCCTGGTGCCGGGCGCCCTCCACACCGGCCTCAGCGAGGGGCGGATCGTCCGCTTCGAGGAGCTGACCCGCTGCCCGCTGGAGGTGCAGGACAGCCTGCTCTCGGTCCTGTCCGACCGGGTGCTCTCCGTGCCCGAACTCACCGGCGCGGACGGGATGGTCTACGCCCGGGAGGGCTTCAACCTGATCGCCACGGCCAACACCCGCGACCGGGGCGTCAACGAGATGTCGGCGGCCCTCAAGCGCCGGTTCGGCTTCGAGACCGTGTTCCCGATCGCCGATCTCGAGGCCGAGCTCGCCCTGGTGCAGCGCGAGGCCACCGCGCTGCTCGCCCGCTCCGGCGTGCCCCGCGGCCCGGATCCGGAGGTGCTCGAACTGCTCGTGACCTGCTTCCGGGAGCTGCGTGAGGCCGTGGACACGGAGGGCACCGGCATGGAGCGGCTCTCGTCCGTGATGAGCACCGCGGAGGCGGTCAGCGTCGCCCACGCCATCGGCGTGAAGGCCCACTTTCTGCGGGGCGACGCCGGCCAGCCGGAGGACATCGTCGCCTGCCTCGCCGGCACCGCCGCCAAGGACGACGCCGAGGATCTCGCCCGCCTGCGCCGCTACCTCGACCAGCGCGTCAGCCGCCGCTCCGGCGCGGCGTGGCGCGCGTTCTACGCGGCGCGGCACCTCCTCACCCCGCAATGAACCCCGCAATGAGCGGTCCCGCGCCGGATCCCGGCCGCCTGACCGTCATCGGCGTGCGCCACCATTCCCCGGCCTGCGCCGGGCTCGTCCGGCGCACGATCGCGGCCCTGCGGCCGGCCTGCGTGCTGATCGAGGGGCCGGTCGACTTCAACCCGCACCTGCCCGACCTCGCCCTCGGCCACGACCTGCCGGTGGCGATCTTCTCGTTCCGGGCCGACGCGGCGGGCAGCGCCGCCTCCTACACGCCGTTCTGCGCCTTCTCGCCGGAATGGCAGGCCCTGGAGGCGGGCCGGGCGGTGGGCGCCGAGACGCTGTTCTGCGACCTGCCGGCCTGGGATCCGGCCTTCGGGCGCCGCGCCAACCGCTACGCCGACCCGCACGGGGCCCGCGCGGAGGCGGCCGAGCGGGCGCTCGCCGCCGCCCTCGGCGTCGCCGACCAGGACGCCCTCTGGGACGTCCTCGCGGAGGCGGCGCCCGAGGCGGAGCTGCCGGCCCGGCTCGACCGCTACTTCGCCCTGCTGCGCCCGCCGGGCACGGACGATCCCGCCGAGGAGGCCCGCGAGCGCTTCATGGGCGCCTACGCGGCCCACGCCCTGCGGGCGGCCGGCGACCGGCCGGTCGTCCTCGTCTGCGGCGGCTGGCACGCGGACGCCGTCCGGCGCCACGCCGCGCGGGCGGACGGGACCCGGCCCGAGCCGGCGCCGCCGGGGCCGGACCTGCGCACCGGCAGCTACGTGGTGCCCTACGCCTATCCCCGGCTCGACCGGTTCTCGGGCTACGCGGCCGGCATGCCGGCGCCGGGCTACTACGAGCGCGTCGCCTCCGCCGGCCTCGCCCCCGCGGCCGACTGGGCGATGACGGCGATCACCGCGGCCCTGCGCGAGGCCGGGCAGGTCGTCTCCACCGCCGACCGCGTCGCCTGGCGGGTCCACGCCGAGGCCCTCGCCCGGCTGCGCGCCCATCCCGCGATCCTGCGCGCCGACCTGATCGACGCGGCCCTCGCCGCCCTGGTGAAGGACGCCCTCGACCGCCCGCCCGCCTGGGCGGCCGGCGGCGCCGCGCCCGGCCACCCCGCGCTCGCCGCGATGCTCCGTGCGCTCACCGGCCGGCGCGAGGGACGCCTCGCCCCCGGCACCCGGCAGCCGCCCCTCGTGGCCGACGTCGCCGAGCGCCTGCGCGCCGCCGACCTGGAGCCGGGGCCTGTGCGCCGCCACGTCGACCTCGACTGGGCCGAGCCGGCCGACCGGGCGCGGGCGCACCTGCTGCACCGGCTGGTGCTGCTCGGGCTGCCGGGGATCGCCCGCGAGGGGCCGGACCGGGCCGAGCCCGGCCTGCCGCGGGAGCGCTTCACGCTCGCGCGCCACCCGCACTGGCTCGGCGCCCTGATCGAGGCCTCGCTCTGGGGCGGGACCCTGGAGATGGCCGCCTCCGCCCGGATCACCGCCCGGGTCGAGGCGGCGCCCGACGCCCTCGACGTCCTCACCCGGGCCCTGTCCGACGCGCTGTTCGCCGGCCTCACCCTGGAGGGCGAGCTGCTGGCCCGCCTCAGTGCGGGCATCGCGGCGGCGCACGACGCCGCGGCCCTGGGCGCCGCCGGGGCCGGGATCGTGCGGCTGTACCGGTTCGGCGACGCCTTCGCGCCGGCGCGGCCGGCCCTCGCCCGCCTCTGCGCCGTCCTGGCGGCCCGGGCGCTCTTCGTTCTCGAGGGCATCCGCGAGCCGCGCGCGGGGCTCGGCGCCATCCCCCTGGTCCTCGCCTGCCGCGACCTGTTCCGCGAGGCCGGCGCGGAGGTGCCGGGCCTCGACGACCTGCGCGCGCCCTTCGCCGCCATGCTCGGCCGGCGCCTCGCCGACCCGGAGACGCCCCCGGCCCTCGCGGGGGCGGCGCTCGGCTTCCGGGTCGCCTGCGGCGCGGCCGGATCGGACCCGGAGGCCGCCCTCGCCCGGCTGCGCCGCTTCGGCCTGCCCGCGACGCTCGGCGACTTCCTCGCCGGCCTGTTCGCCCTCGCCCGCGAGGAGATCGCCGCCGACGCCACCCTGGCGTCCGTCGAGGGGCTGGTGGCGGCCTGGGGCGACGACGACTTCCTGCGGGCGCTGCCGTCCCTGCGGATGGCGTTCGCGTGGTTCCCGCCCCGGGAGCGCGAGCGCATCGCCGTCGCGATCCTGCGCCGGAGCGGCCTCGGCGCCGCCCGGGCCGAGGTCGAGGCCCTGGCCTGGATGCGCCAGCGCGCGCGCCCGGCCGATCAGGCCGAGGCCCTGGCCCGCGAGGCGCGGGTGGCCGCGCGGCTCGCCCGCTACGGGTTGACCTGAGACCCGACAAGGAAAATTTTACCGCCGCGCCACCGGGAGAGGACTGCATGCAGCGTTACGAGCTGACGGCGGGATCATCGGCGAAGTTCTGGGAGGCCGGAACCGAGGACAGCGTTCTCATCGTGAGATTCGGGCGGATCGGCACGCAGGGGCAGTCCAAGACCAAGCTCTTCCCGAGCGCGCAGGCGGCGCAGGCCGAGCGCGACCGGCTGGTGCGGGAGAAGACCGGCAAGGGCTATCGCCCGGCCGGCGACCCGGCGCCCGCCGGGCCGGACCCGGCCTCCCGGGGCGGCAGCGCGGCGACGGCCCGGGCCGCCGGAACCCGGGTCGCCGATCCGGAGCCCGCCGAGGTCCCGCCCGCCCCCGCCGCCCGGGCGGAGGCGCGCCGCGCCCCGGACGCCGGCACGGCCCCGATCTTCTCCGGCACGCCCCTGCCCACGCGCAGCCGTCCCGGCGCGCCCCTCGACGCCGCGGCCGACTGGGCCGCCTTCGCGGCGCGGGTCCGCCCGCTGCTGGCGGCCGCCCCGGACGAGGCCCGCGCGCAGGCCGAGGCCCTCGCCGCGCGGCTCGACGGCGCGCCGCCGGCCCCCGACCGGGCCGAGGCCCGGCGCTGGCTGGAGCAGCTCGAGGCGGCCTGCCCGGCGCTGAATCAGCGCCTCTGGGGCGACAAGCCCGGACCGCACGGGCCGGCGGCCCGGGCGGCGTTCACGCATTTCGCCCGCTGGCTCGTGGCCCGCTCCGGCACCGGGACGCTCGTGGCCCTGTTCGACCGGCTGCGGCCCCGCCCCTCCGGCCGCTACGGCTCCCTGCCGGTCTCGCCCTGGGACCTGCCCACCGCCTGCGGGGTCCGGGCCGCCCTGACCGCCGCCCCCGAGGCGGAGTACGCGGAGGCCCTGGAGGCCGCCCTCCGGCTCGCCGCGGCGGAGCGGGAGCCGACCCTCGCCCGCTGGCTCGCGGCGGTCTTCGCGGACGACCGGCCCGGCGCCGACCACGCCCTCTGGGCCCGCGCGGTGCTGGCGCGCTGCGACCCGCCGGATCCCAAGGCCTACGGCACGTCCCACGCGGCCCTGCCGCTGATCGTCGACCTGCCGCCCGCGCTGGCGGCGCCCTGGTACGCCGCGCCGTATCACCGGGCGACGCTGGCGACCTGCGACGTGGCGGCCGACGAGGCCGCCGCGACCGCGATCGCCGCCGCCGAGGCGGCCGGCGAGGCGGCCACCCCGGCCCTCGTCTGGCTCCTGGAAGGGGCGGTCGGCCCCGAGCGCACGCTCATCGCCCGGGCGCTGCTGGAGACCCGTGCCGCCGACGCCCTCGACGCGCTCCTGCCCTTCGTCGGCACCAAGCTGGTCCGCGACGCCCTCGACGCCGCCGACGCGGCCTTCCCCGACTGGATGCTGCGGGCCTATCTGGGCGCACTCCACGGCAAGGGGGAGCCCGCCTACGGCCCCAGGGCCGTGACGCTCGCCGAGCGCCACGGGCACGAGACCGCCCGCGCCTGGGCGGCGGCCGAGGGCGGCCGGGGCGCGGGGCGCCTGGATCGGCTGCTCGCCGCCGGGAGCGCGCCGCAGGCGGCGCCGGAGGCCCTGCCGCCCGTGCTCCGGGACCCGCCCTGGCGGCGGCGCGGGGCCGCGCGCGCCCGGTCGGAACGGGCGGTGGCGCCGATCCCGACGCCCGTCGCGCACGGTTTCGACCCCGACGAGGCCCTCGACCGCAGCACCTTCTACTTCGAGGCCGGGACGCTGGTGGAGTCCATGACGGACCTCGCGGCGCGGATCCGCGCCACCGAGGCGGAGGCCCTCTACGACATGCCGATCCCGCCGCCGGCCGAGCCCGTCCCCGCCGCCGACGCGGAGCCCGGGGCGGCCCTGGCCTGGCTCGACCGCCGGCTCGACCTCACCCGCGAGCAGTTCACCGGCTTCTTCTACTTCAACTACGGGCCCTGGTTCCGGATGGTCGGGTGGCAGCCCGAGCCCCTGGCGCTGATGCTGTGGGAGAAGACCGGGCCGCAGCGCGCCCATTACGTGGCGTGGCGGCGCACCATCGCGGTGATGCTGTGCCGCTTCGGCGCGCGGGCCGTGCCCGGCCTCGTCCGCCTCGTCGCGGCGGATCCGGCGCAGCTCCTGCCGGAGGTCGAGCCCGTGGACGCCGCCGACCTCGCCCCGGTCGCCGCCCGGGCCTTCCACCGCACCCGCAAGCTCCGGCCGCGGCCGCGTGGCTGCGCGCCCATCCCCGCACCGCCGCGCTGCGGCTCCTGCCCGAGACCCTCGGGCCCGCCGGCCCGGACCGCGACGCCGCCGACGCGGCCCTGCGCTTCCTCGCCGCCGAGCCCGCGGGTCGCGCCGCCCTCGACGCCGCCGTCGCGGCCTACGCGGAGCGGGATCCCGGCGTGCCCGGGGCGGTGGCTGCCGGCGTCGACAGCGACCCGCTGGAGCAGGTGCCGTCCAAGCCGCCGAAGCTCCCCGACTGGGTGGTTCCGGCCGCCCTGCCCCGCCCGATCCTGCGCAGCGGCGGCGCCCTGCCCGACGCCGCCGTCACCGCCCTGTGCGAGATGCTCGCCTTCTCGGACCCGCTCGCGCCCTACGCCGGCGTCGCGCAGGTCCGCGCCGCCTGCACGCCGGAGAGCCTCGACGCCTTCGCGGTCGCGCTGTTCCAGTCGTGGATCGCGGCCGGCGCCAAGGCGACGGGGGAGTGGGCCCTGCAGGCGCTCGCCCTGATCGGCGGCGACCACGCCGCCCGCGACCTCACCCGGCAGATCCGCGCCTGGGGGCAGGCGGGCCTGAAGCCCCGCGGCAAGGCCGGCATCGCCGTGCTCGCGGGGATCGGCACCGACGTGGCGCTGATGAACCTCAGCGCCATCGCCGAGAAGAGCCCGCTGCTGCAGCTGCGGGAGGCCGCCCGCGCCGCCATCGTCGAGGCCGCCGAGGCGCGCGGCCTCGACGAGGTCGACCTCGCCGACCGGCTCTCCCCCGATCTCGGCCTCGACGCCCGGGGCGGGCTCGACCTGTCCTTCGGGGCGCGCCGGTTCCGGGTCGGCTTCGACGAGACCCTGAAGCCCGTTCTGCGCGACGCCGAGGGCCGGCGACTCGCTGCCCTGCCCCGTCCGACCAAGGCGGACGATCCCGAGGCGGCGAAGGCAGCGTCCCGGCACTGGGCGGCCCTGCGCAAGGACGCGGAGGCCGCGGCCGGCCTGCAGGTCACCCGGCTCGAGGCCATGCTGGCGTCCCAGCGCCGCGTCGCCCCCGGGGTGTTCTGGCCGTTCTTCGCCGCCCACCCGCTGATCCGCCACCTCGCCGGGCGCCTCGTCTGGGGCCTCTACCCGGACGGCGCGCCCGCGACGCCGCCGGGGCGCGTCTTCCGCCTCGCGGAGGATCTCTCGCCGACCGACGCCGCGGACGACGCCCTCGGCCTCGACGTCGCGGCGGCCGAGGGCGTGGTCGGCCTCGTCCATCCCCTGCACCTCGGCCCGGACGCCCTGGCGGCCTGGAGCGGCCTGTTCGCCGACTACGAGATCGCCCAGCCCTTCCCGCAGCTCGCCCGCGAGACCTTCGCGTTCACCGAGGCCGAGCGGGGCGGCGCCGAGACCCTGCGCTTCGACGGAATCCGGGTGGGCGGCCGCCGCCTGCGCGGCCTGCGGCCCCAGGGCTGGTCGACCGACACCGGTGGCGAGCACGTCCATGCGGTGCAGCGGCCGGTCGCGCTGCCCGACGGAACCCGCCTCGTCGCGGTCCTGCGCTTCGAGGACGGGTTCTGGCACCGGCCCGGCCCGGAGGGCGACGGGATCCAGACGCTGCGGAGCCTGACCCTGTCCGAGACCGGCTGGCGCGCCGCGGCGACCCACCGGTTCGGCGACCTCGATCCGGTGACCGCCAGCGAGGTCCTGCGCACGCCGAGCCTGCTCGCCGCCGCCGGCGACGCGTGAGAGGGAGACAGCCCATGGAACGCTACGAGCTGGTCGAGGGCAGCGCGGCCAAGTTCTGGGAGGTCGGCGTCTCCGGCCCGACGCTCACCGTCCGCTTCGGGCGCCTCGGCACCCAGGGCCAGAGCAAGGACAAGACCTGCGCCGACGCGGCCGCGGCCGTGAAGGAGAAGGACAAGCTCGTCCGCGAGAAGACCGCCAAGGGTTACGTCCGCGCCGACGGGGCGGCCCCCGCGCCGGCCCCCGCACCGGCCGCGGCCCGGAAGCCCGGTGCGGCGCGGGCGTCCGGACCGGCTGCCGAGACGGCTGCCGAGACGGTTGCCGAGACGGTTGCCGAGACGGTTGTCGAGACAGCCGCGGCGGGAGCCGTCGAGCCGGCCGTCGCGCCGCCGGCCGCGTCCTCGCCGGCCCCGGCCGCCCCGGCGGAGCCCGTCCAGCCCCCCGCCCCGGCCGCGGTCTTCGCGGCGGTGCCGCTGCCGACCCGCCTGCGCCCCGGTCCGCGCCCGGACGCGGCGGAGGCGTGGCGGG
>Ga0207953_10138_pt1 | contig 19131 bp, 14 predicted proteins | sample AntDryMetagUQ313_FD_188091 | JGI IMG/M metagenome (GOLD analysis project Ga0207953, IMG submission 188091) | Polar desert microbial communities from Antarctic Dry Valleys - UQ313 (SPAdes) | ecosystem: Environmental > Terrestrial > Soil > Desert | place: Antarctic Dry Valleys | collected 2008-12-31
AGCGGCTCATCCAAGCCCCAATGCGGGCGTCGCGGAAGCGTCGGCGGCAGGGGCGTTGGGCATTTCGTTGGGTGGTCGGACCGAGTACGCGCACGGGGTGGAGATGCGTCCCGTCCTCGGCCGCGGGCCTGTGCCGACGCCGAACGATCTGCGCCGCGCGGCGAGGCTTTCGTCGGCGGTGCAGATCAGTGCAGCTGTGGTGTCAGCGGGTATTTCAGCGGGTATTGCCGTATCGATCGGCAAGTTTGGCTTCCTGCGCCGTCAGCGGCACTGATTCCGGCTCCGGCTTCTTGCGACGGCTGAAGGTACGAGCCGGTTAGCGCTTGGCTCACCGTAGGTATCGGCTGGATCGCTCCGGAGGTGCACGCGATATCCGCGTTCGCGTCTGGTGATGTGGGCATCGATAGTTTGCTGAAAAGCGAAGAGACATGAGAACAGCTACTTCATTCGGGAGTTCGGTGACTTGGTCCGGGATTCGATGAGGTGGTCGCCATGGCGGGACCGTATGAGTTGAGGCCTGATTCGGAACTCCCTTAGTGCGCTCCGAGTAGAGGGGTACGGACCTGGGCTGGCCTCCTCTGGCTGAACAGCACACGCGCCTTCTCGGGTTATTGATGTCATAAGCCGAGAACCCACAGCAGTTCGGTGCTATGCGCGCGAGGTGCATGACTGTCTGGCTGTAAACCAGTAACTGAGGCTTTAAGCGTCTTGTGGCTTCCGGTCTCGATGTCCGGTCCCCCGGAGACCGCATCGACGCTGGTTACGCTCGGGGCTCCATGACAGACGGCTACGCCGTGGGAGACATCCTCGGCTCCTCAACCCACTCGGCTTCCCTCAGGCTTCGGGGGCAATTGATGCCGACGCACGTTACTGGGATCCTCTGCAACGCAGAATCGATGAAGCAGGGCTTTCCATTTCCGTTGTCAATGCCGGTGTTTCCGGCAACCGTGTGATCGCAAGTGGATTCATTCCGCACTTCACCCACATGGTCGCCCGACTGCAGGATGATGTACTCGACGTCCCTTCGGTGAAAGATGTGATCACATTCGTGTAAGACTCGGCCCACAAATTCGTTGCCGAACATTGGCTGGATTCTGCCGGGTGGGGCACAGTGACAGAACTGTCGCCCTGAAGACATCGTGACAACTGGGAGCATCTCTGTGCTGTCGCCGCAACGGCAAGGACATCGATCGCAGCTAGGTGAATCTGTGGGATTGATTCGCCGAGGTCGTGGTGCCGGTTTTCGGTCGATCTAATACAGGATGTTGGGTCCGTGTGGGCGTCTTTCGGTGGTTTTCTGAGATACACTGTGTGGCAGCCAGATTCGACAACAGTTCCAGTGAGGTCGCCGAGAGTTCGTTCGCGGCCCGGAGCAACTGTCTCAGTTCCTGGTCGGCGAGATGATCGACTGTCTCCGCGTCCCCGTCGTGAACGCGCGCGCGATCGCCGGACCAGGGGATGGTGAAGAAATAGCCGGGAGGGACATCGAAGTAGACGGCCAACGCTGACACCACCTCATCCGATGGGCTCGACCGAGCGCCGTGTCGAAGCTGGGAGGGATACGCTGTCGAGATTCGGCAGCCGCGTGCGAGAAGGCTGTGAGCCACAGCGACGTTCGTCAGGCGCCGATCGGAGCCGGAGAAGAGCTCGTTCAAGCGGAGTTGAAAGACGTTCTCGTCCGTCACACGGCCTACCATCGCGCCGCCACCTCAATTCTCTTGTTCTTGTCCTGTGCTTGCCGAAGCGGGCTTACGCGCAATTAGGGATGGCTCTATCTGTCAGCGCCAGGAAGAAACTCGCATCGTCCAGCGGCCGTGTGGCGACAGTGTCGGCGATCCGGATGGGACCCTGATCGTAGGACGGATCTTTCCTCTGGGGTATGTCGACGAACGCGCGCTCGACGGGCGCGCTCCGCGCCTGCGTGCGCGAAGAAACGGTCGAACCGCACCCCGACGCCATGCTGGGATTGCACCGCTATACCGTCGGGGCGTGAGTGAATCAGCTGTATCCGTGTACGAAGCGATTCGGCGACGCCGAGACGTTCGCGCCGAGTTCTCGGGAGAGATCGTCCCCGACGAAACTCTGATGCGCATTCTCGACGCCGCCCATCGCGCGCCGAGCGTGGGAAACACGCAACCGTGGGATTTTGTCGTCGTTCGCAATCCGGAGACGCTCGACACCTTCGCGGCACACGTCGCCGATGCCCGGGTGAAATTCGCGCAGTCCTTGCCCGAGGATCGCCGCTCGACGTTCGACCCCATCAAGATCGAGGGAATCGCCGAGAGCGGTACCGGCATCGTCGTCACTTACGACCCGTCGCGCGGTGGCCCGAACATCCTCGGCCGTCATACCGTCGACGACACCGGACTGTTCTCGGCGGTACTGGCAATTCAGAATTTGTGGCTCGCCGCGGTAGCCGAGGAGATCGGCATCGGCTGGGTTTCGTTCTACGACGAGAAGTACCTCACCGAACTCATGGGCATTCCGTCACCCGTTCGCCCCATTGCGTGGCTGTGCGTCGGGAAGGTGACCGAGTTTCAACAGGTTCCGGATCTCGAACGCTTCGGATGGCGACAGCGCCGGCCACTGGCCGACGCTGTCCATTACGAAACCTATTGAATCGTGCCTGGGCGGCTTAAGCCCGCTGGACGACCGCTGAATGGCTTTGACGACCCGCACGTTGTTCATTCGGTTCGGAATTGGTTGGTTCGGATGAGCTTGTTTCACTTGAGCTGAGAAAGTTGTTGGAGAACAACTTCCGGTACCGCGGCGCCGGGGATCTGTGTGATGTGAAAGTCGTCTGGGGGAAGCGTTAATTCTGCTCCGAGCCAGTAGCTTTCAGGCAGGACACCCCCGCGGTCGGTTTGCTGATGGAGGGTTACGCCGTGGGAGTCGCGCATTCCGACGACCAATCGATAGTGTGCGGTGATGTTGGTGATCGGGGTGTATGTGTCGAATCCGACCGACGCACCTGGTGCGGACGGGGTTATTGGTCGGTCGTCGAGGAGTATTGCGGCGAAGGGGAGTACTGCGAAGTCGCGTAGCCAATCCGTGACGTACATCGACGAGTTTTCCGCGTCGTCGGCACTCAGGCCGTCGATATCAGGAGAACCCGAATGATGGTGTGTGGCCCGTAGCCACTGCATGGGGGAGGGTATTTGCAACACCACCGGTTCTGATGCCATTGCGGTCAGGGTTCGGGCAAGCTCGACGGCGCTGCTTGTGAGGTCCTTGTCCGCGAGCATCGTTCGCAGCGCGTAGCCGGTTCTTTTCTTCTGGGACATCGCATCCCGCAGCCCTGTGTTCTGCTCGAGATGGTGCGTATAGAAGTGATTCAGATCGAAGACGGCGAGGTCGGGCTTGAGTAGACTCTGCGCCTGGTTAAAGAATCGGGCATAACTGGTGGGGTCCCCCCAGGGCACGGCTCGGTTGCGGAGAAACACCGTCTGCGCGTACGCGTGGTGATCGAGCAGGAGAGCGGTCCGGCGGCCCGAGGGCGGCGAGGCGATCGTGTCGAGAAGGCTGGTGGTCATGTGGTATTCCTCGTCAGGGTCGTGCAATACCGCGCGGCGATGCGTGCCGCGGCTCCATGCGGCGGCGGGCGAAGCATCACCGCGCGGTATCGACTGGGTCAGGACTTGTGCAGAACTTCCTCGCCGCACTTGGCTTCGAGTTCGCGTACCCGCTTGGTGAGTGCCTCGATCTTGAGCACGCGGCGGTCCGGGATCATGATCAGCGGAAGATCCTCCAAACGTGCCGTCACCCGCTCCGGCTCGCTCTTGCCCCAGTGCGTGGCAACCAGCTGGTCGTTGTCGTCACCCCAGGAACCGAAGTACAGCAACTCTTTCGGCGGCTCGGGCTTGACGTATTCGGCAACGAATTCCTTGTACGGCTTGCCCCGCTCGAGCCGATCCTGACGCATCTGTGCGCGCAGCACCTTCGTCTCCTCCTCGCGGACGACGAAGGTGTCGGGCTCGTAGACGACGCCGTAGAGTCCGCCGGCCACCTTGTCCGAGATCCGCGCGAGCTGCAGGTCCGCCATCACGAGCTCGGGGTCACGTTCGAGGATGTCGCCGTAGCCGCCGCCGGAGCCCTGGCTGATCATGTACAGCTCGCCTTCCTTGGCGACGTCGAACTGCAGACCCATGTGCCCGGTCAGGTACTTGCCGCCCTCGTACGGCTGCTCGTTCATCACCCGTTCGATGGACAGATCGAACTGGGAGGGGTCCTTGCGGATGATGTCGTAGATGTTGATGTTCTTGACCATCGACAACGGGTAGGTCGGGCAGCCGTAGCCGCCGAACATTCCGCTGACCGACGAGAACTTCGAGCCGGAGGTCACGGTCATGAATCCCCAACTGGGGGTACCGCGTGAGGCAACGATCATCTCGTAACCCATGCCGCCGCGATACTTGCCGAAGCCCTGGTTGTCCTTGACGAGACGCTTGGACACCAACTGCAGGAACGGCACCTCCTCTTCCATGACCTCTTGCTCGGCGATGTCGGCCATCGCACAGAACAATGGAGCGACGCCGTCTTCGCCGTCGCGGAATGCCTTGGCGCCACCGCCCATTCCGTTCAGGTCAGCACACAGGTTGCCCACCTGCTCGCTGTGCTGGGTGGTTCCACCCCACAGGAAGTTGTTGATCTGGTTGAACCACGGGGCGATGACGTTCGAATACTTCGTGGGTGCCGAGAACTGCAGCTTGGCGTACGCGGTTTGCAGCGCCGAGAACCCCCGGAACGAGGCCTGCAGCGACTGCCCGACCGGTGCGTCGTATCCGGCGTCGGCCCAGGTGTGCTCCTCCGAGATGACCTCGATGGGGGAGAGCGCGCCGGTGCTGCGCGGCAGATCGGGCCACCAGTACGACAGGATTGCCTGCGTCATGAACGATTTGGTCGATCCGAGCGGCGAGTTGATCGCCCGATTGAGGATCTCGGGGCCGGTACCGGTCAGGTCGACGATCATCCGCTCGCCCTTGATGGTGATCTTGCAGGCGAACTTGATCAGGATGTTCTCTTTGAGGGTGGAGTCGACGAACTGGTTGAACGTGACCGTGCCGTCCGGGAGATCTGAAATGCGGCGCCGCACTTCTGCTTCGACGTTCTCGACGGTGCTCCGCAGCGTGGCGACGAAGGCTTCCTCGCCGACCTCGTCGAGGAGGCGGTTGACGGTGTCCATCACTCGGCTGACGGCGCCCATCTTGACCTTGATGTCGGCGAGCATCAGCTTGGGGTCACGGGTGGAGTGCTGGAGGAATGTCAGCAGATCCCGGCGCAGACGACCGCCTTCGACGATCTTGATCGGCGAGGCACGCAGCCCGTCGTCGAAGGGAGTTTCCGATCCCGAGGGCATACCGCCCGGCTCGCAGGCGCCGTTTTCGCCCTCGTGGATGGTGGCCCCCACCCAGGCGATGATCCGGTCGTCGCGCATGACTGGCACCAGCATCGACTGGTCGGTGTTGTGCACCATGCCGAACCGCGAATCGTTGTGGAAGAAGCCGTCTCCCGGCCGAATCCCAACGGTCGGCTCGTCCTTCCAGTTCTTCATGATGTAACGGATCGGGTGGTGCAGCACTGCGGAGAAGGCGATCACTCCGCGGTTGGAGAGGTAGCTGACGTCACCTTCGGCGGTGTAGACGGCGACCGAGAGGTCGGCCCACTTCGCGCCGGGGGCCGCGCCCATGCTTTCGCACATCTCGAAGGCTTCGTCCAACGAGCCGGCGAGACGTTTACGGATGCGATCTGCCTCGATCGGATCTGTATCCGAGCTCATGCAGTAGCTTTCGTGGGCTGTGCGCTCGGCAATCGTGTGATTACGCATGATCTCGGGATCGGGGCCGAGGAACAGGGTGGTCTCGTCCATGAACTTGTCGACCCACTGCTGCTCCTGTGCGCTGAGTTGCTGAGCGTCTTCGCGGTCCGTAGACGGTCCGCCGCTGCCGTTGTCCAGAATTGTCATGATGTGTGACTCCTTAGAAAGAACTGTGGTTGATTCGACTGCTCGTCAGTCTTTGAGGAGCCAGACGGCACCCTGAACGGTCGGCTCCAGTCGCCAGCCCGGTTCGACGAGGTACGTGGTGCTCTCTGTCGTCACGATCGCCGGACCGGCGATCACGTACGCGTGATGGAGAGCGGTCTCGTCGTAGACGGGGGTTTGTACGGGCTCGCTGGTATCGGTGAAGTGCACCTTGCGGGTACTGACCGGCGCCGGGACGGCACGCTCGCCGCCGGCGTCGATGGAATCGAACTTGACGACGTCACCGTTGATGTACGACGCGACGCGCAAGGTCTGCACGCGCACACCGGCTTCGGGCGCCTGGGTGCCTTCTCCGTAGCGTTGACCGAAGATCTCGGCGAACGTCTTGATCAGGTACAGCACATCGGCGACACCGTCGACCCGGTTGATGTCGAAGGACACCGCAGTGGTGACCAGCTGGTTGCCGTAACGCATGTCCATCTCGAGGCGGTATTGGACATCGTCACGGTTGTAGCCCTGGCGGACAAGGTCTTCGGTGCCCTTGTTCTCGAGCTCGGTGATGTAGGAGTTGAGCTGCTCGTACTGGTTGTAGAGGGTTCGCTCGCGGGGCTCGTAGAGAACGATGTAGGCGCTGCGTTCGTGGATGTGCAGCGGCTTCATGTTACCTGCGCCGAGCGCGGAGAATACCGAGGCGTACGGGGGGAAGAGAATCTTGTTGATGCCGGCCTTGGCCGCGATACCGCAGGCGTGCAGGGGACCGTTGCCGCCGTAGGCGAGCATCGTGTAATCCTCGACGAGGCCGCCGCGCGAGCGCAGCTCCTTCTCGATGCCGATAGCCATCTGCTCGTCGACGGTGCGCTTGATCACCTTCGCAACGTCGACGGCCTCCAGATCGAGTTCGTCGGAAAGGTTTTCGTCGATGGCGTAGACGGAACGCTTCTTGTTGAGCGAAATGTAGCCGTTGGCGTAGTTGTCGGGATCAAGGTATCCGAGCACCAGGTCGGCGTCGGTGACCGTGACCTGAAGGCCGCCGCGGTCGTAGCATGCCGGACCGGGGTCCGAGCCCGCTGATTCGGGTCCGATCTGGACCGAATTATGGATCCGGTTGTACGTGGCGATGGAGCCGCCACCGGCCCCGAGGGTATTGAGGTGGATCATGGGAACCGAGACCAGCCAGCGACCGATGGTGGGCTGGAAATCGTAGTGACGAACTCCGCCTTCGGGGACCAGACCGATGTCGAATGACGTTCCACCCATATCCATGGATACGACGTCGCCGATGCCCGTGGTCTCTGCAAGGTGTTGTGCGCCACCGACTCCGGCAATCGGCCCCGAGTGAATGGTCTGCAATGCATCGGTGGAGTTCGGTTGCGCCATGCCGCCGGAATTGTGAATGACCAGCATCGGCTTCTCGTAGCCGGACTCGCGCAAGTTGCTCGACAGTTGGTTGAGTGCGTGGAACATCGTCGCGTGGAGGAAGGCGTCGACGATTGTCGATGTCGCCCGGACGTATTCACCCTTTCTGCCGGAAACCTGGCTGCTGAGTAGCACCGGGATGGCGCCGAGTTGGTGCGTGGGGTATTCATCGAGGATTATCTCGAGGATCTGCTGCTCGTGAGCCGAGTTCTCGGTTGCGTTCGTCAGGGCCACGACGATGGCCTCGGCACCGTTGTCCACCAATTCGCGCACCTGTTGGCGCACGTCGTCGACCATCAACGGGACCAGGATCTCGCCGACGGTGTCGACTCGTTCCTTGACCGAACGCACCAGGTGACGAGGCACGAGGGGATCAGGACGTTGAGCGTCCGCCATATCGCCCTGCTTGACGCCGTCGAGGCCTTCGCCGTATCCGCGACCGCGGGAAAGGTGGATCGTATCTTCGAATCCGTGGGTGACCAGAGCGGCGACCTTGGGGCCCTTGCCTTCGATGAGTGCGTTTGTGCCCAGCGTCGTGGCATAACGAACCGAGTCGACCTCGCGCAGCGCATCACTGCGGCTCACTCCGGCACGCGAGCACGCCAGGTCGAGAGCTTCGTTGAAGCCCAGAGCCAAATTGTGATGGGTGGTCAGAGCCTTCGCTTCGACGTAGACGTCGTCCCAGACAAAGAAGCAGTCGCTGAATGTTCCACCAATATCAACGGAAATGCGTTTCATGACAGTAATCTCCTTCGATCCGGTCTCAGTGCTGAGCGTGTGAGTGGGAGTGCGAATGCGCTGTGCGGGGCTCGGCGATCGCATTCTCGCCCGGGCCGTAGTTGACCAGGGTTTCCGGATCGCCCTCACGTTCGGCCCACTGCTTCTTCAGTGCGTCGATGTCCCAGATCATGTCGACGGTCGGGGGGTGCCCTGGCGGGGTGTATTCGGTCTCGATCTGAGTTCCGCAACCAGGGCAATAGAATTCGAGGATTCGGCAGAAGAGTGGATCCGGCGCGAAGGTGTACTCGTATTTCTCCGGATCGAGGATCGACGGGTGAATTTCGCGGGGATCTCGGTCGTAAACCAGAGTGCCCTCTTTGTAATTCCCTCGGGCATTGCCCATATCGTGCTCGCAGACCCGGCAGAGCCAGCGCTCGGAGTCGAGATCTATTGCAAGATATTCGGTCATGGGGATACGCATGATGTTCGCTACCTTCGTGTCGAGAAATGTCGATGTGATGGTTCGGGGGGATCGGGCCCCGGCTACACGGTGTCGGTCAGGATCAGGTCGCCGGAGTTGGAAATCTCCAAGTCCCAGCCGGCCGGAACCTGAGCGGTGAAGAACTGCCCTTCCACGATCGCCGGGCCGGATGCCATCGCACCGGCAACCTGCTGGTCGAGCTGGTAGACCGGAAGATCCTCGACGGAAGTCGCGGAAGTGCGGACCGATCGCGTCATGGTGGACGCTGCGACCGACTTCGTCTCCGGAGATCCGCCCTTGACTACCGAATGCGGAAGCTCCCGGATCGCCTTCAACGCCAGGAGGGTCTTGTTCCCGGCAGCCGAGCTGACGTCGAGTCCGCTGTCGAACTCCGTCCGGGTCACCGCGCCGTCGGCATCCTCGACCAGCGATGCCCACTCCAACGAGCAATCAGCGATGTCATATCCCTCTTGGAACATGTCGCGTGTTGCACGCGCACGTAATTCATCCACTGCCGCAGCGATTTCCGCAGAGGTGCGGTCGGTGATGTTGGTCTCGTAGGACTGGGCGATGTCGGAGAAGCTGATACCGAACGCGGAGAACACGGCGGCGAGTTTCGGGACGAGAACGCGCCGCACTCCGGCAAGTCGCGCGGCATCACACGCACTCATCGGGCCACCGCCACCGAATGCGGCAACCGTCGTGGTCTCTGCGCTCTCGACGGCTGTGGCAAATGACTCCGCCACCTTCGCGGCGTAGGCGGCAGCCATCTCGATCAGCGCTTCTTCAACGCTGATCCCCAACGGTTCGGCGACACTCTCGCTGATGACCGCGCGGGAGCGCTCTGCGTCGAGGAACATTTCACCGTCGAGATATGTATCGGGGTCGAGAACGCCGAGAAGCAGATTGACGTCGGTGATCGTTGCCTTCTTGCCGCCGAAACCGAAGCAGGCAGGACCGGGGGCCGCTCCGACGCTTTCCGGGCCGACCACGATCTTGCCGTCATCGACCGCGATGATGGAACTGCCGCCCACACCGGCGGACTTGACGTCACTGAGCTCGTACGAGACCGCAACGCCGTTGACCCGGCCGCGGCGCTCGGTCGCGATGGTGTAGTTCTTGACCGTTCCGACGTCGGTGGTGGTTCCGCCGACGTCGATCATGAGCACGTGGGGGAGGCCGTACGCTTCGGCGAGCGCGCGCGTTCCTTCCAGGCCTCCACGCGGACCAGAGGAGTACGTCTTGAGCGCGACGGATTTCGCGACGCGGGAGGAAGCTCCGTCGTTGCGGTAGATCAACAGCGGATTCTTGATCTTGTAGCTGCGCAGCCGGCGTTCGGCGCTGTAGAGGAAACGCTCGACAGTGGGGTGGAGGAATGAGTTGATGATGCCGGACCAGATTCGGCGTGACCGCAGGTCGTCCGAGGCGAATTCCCAGCTGAACAGCACCGGGACCGAGCCGAGTAGGTGTCGCGGGAAGCTTTCGAGGACGATCCGCTTGAACAGTGCCTCACGTTCCCGGGACTTCGCCGCAAGGATCAGTCGTTCGGCACCGGCTGTGGTCAGTCGGTTGAGTTCCGAGACCAACGTCGTGGTCAGAGCATCGCCGACAAGTTCGTCGGAGACCACAGCGGTACGAGGGCCGACCAGGTCGCCGAAGAGGGATTCGGACTCTGTGCCGGTACGAAGTTCGTCCACGATCGCAGCATCATCGACGATCAACCCGAGACGAGGACCTTTCCTCTCCACGAGGGCATTGGTGCCTTGCGTTGAGGAGTACCTGATGTGTTGAGTCGAGTGCAGTAGACCCGGAAGGTTCTGCTCGCCATAGATGACCGAGGACACCTTGCTCATACCGTCGAAGAGGCATTGAGACAGATCGACGGGGGTCGTCAGTGTCTTCGTGAATGCGAACTCGGACCCACTGCCGACACAGATGTCGGTCAAGGTTCCGCCGTTGTCGATGTTGATCAAACGCTCCATCGAGGCTCCTAGCGTTGTCGAAGAGAAAAGTAAGTGATAGGCATCACTCTGAGTGCGAACGTGGGAAAGCATCACACCGCGCGCAACGGAGCGGAGTGTCCGACCTTGAGACACTCCACTCCTTTGCTTTCGCGTGTTACCTGGAGACACAAATCGTCTGCGAGTACTCGCGTAGGCGTCGGTGGCGCCAGAGCAGGCCGGCAATATGGAGGACGCAATGATGGGAATCGTCGACGACACGAATGGCGGTGCAAGACGGCGCTTGCGCCTCGGTGACCGAGAGACGCAGGCAGGTGGGGCAGACGAATTCGTCGCGGCATCCTGGATCCGATCTCAAGCCGCCGGGGTCTCCCCACACGGAGGGGATGTTCGGTTCATCGGCGACGTCGATGTCGCGTCACGCCTCGTTCATTACGCGCGGCCGGTACTTGAAAAGCTCATCGAATACACCGAAGATATCCCGCTGAGCATCGCGATATCGGACAACAAGGGGCGAGTGCTCTCCCGACTCGACACTAATTCCACAATCGGAGCGCGGGTCGATACGATCTCCCTGTCTCCGGGGTTCAGTTACGCAGAAAGCGAAGTGGGAACCAACGGAGTAGGAACTGTCCTCGAATCAGGCCGTTCAGTCCACATCGTAGGAGCAGCGCATTTTCACGAGCGATTCCAGAAATACTCGTGTTCGGGCGCCCCAATCCGGGATCCACTCTCCGGCCACATCGAGGGTGTACTTGATCTGACATGCCTGGTCGAGCACTCAACCCCACTGCTTCACAGCTTTGTCCGCTCCGCCGCGTCGACTATAGAAACTGCTTTGCTTCACGATCGAGAGTTGAATCAGCGCATCCTTTTCAATGCATTCTCGAAGATGGAAGCGAAAACTCGTTTACCGCTGCTGGTAGCAGGTAAGAACGTACTGATCTCTACAAGTAGAGCGCAGAAGCTTCTCGATTCGGAAGAACAACGAGCAATCGTCCAACATGCGCTCTACCTCGCGGAGCGAGCGCCGAAAGTAACCGAGGAGATAGAACTATCTTCGCGAAGAACCGTAAAGATGAGGACTACCAGGATATCCTCGGGCAAGACCGTGGTTGGAGTTGGAGTGGTGATAGTAGACCTCGTCAACGTCCACGACATGCCAAATTCGGGCTCTCTGCAAAGCCTTAACCGATCGGATCTTTCGAATCCACCGACAGCGGCTTCCGGACTCAACTCCGGCACTGAAACCATCGATGATATTTCGTCCTCATGGCGGAGGGCTACTTTCATAGCGCGAAAAGCGATAGAAAACGATGATCTTGTTGCAGTAATTGGAGAACCAGGCTCGGGAAGAGCGAGGATGATCAAAGAGATCATCCTCGGCGTTCGCCCGAATGTAGAACTAATTGAAGTCAAACCTGGTTTCGATAATGAGTATGTCAAAAAAATAGTAGGCATGTCCTGTGACCACCCAATCTATCTGCTGTTCGACGGTGCGGAACAGTTGAGCTTCGACGAGATAAATTGGATTGCATCAATCCTTGCCGATGGCAGCTCGAATGAATATTTCATCCGAGCCGTTGCCGTGATCTCAGATTATGAAGATCGGCCCGAGTCCACACGAGCCCCCCTCCGGGCTCTCCTCAGAATCTTTCGCACGCCAGTGCACGTCCCGCCCCTCCGGCATCGTGCGGCAGATCTCCCGTTCCTTGTTCGAGAAATCCTCAACGAGCTATTTGGGGGTGAAGCGCCAAACGCGAGCCTTGAGGTCATCGAGAAACTCTCCGGGCATTCTTGGCCTGGCAATGTCTCGGAATTGCGCGATGTCCTCTCCAAATGTCTAGAGAATCGATCTGCGTCGACAATTGAGGTAGGTGACATTCCAATCGCAATTAGTCGAATTGCGATTCAGTCCTCCGGGATGCTGGAAACCGTGGAACGAGAAACTATAATAAAAGCACTTGAAGAAAACGGCGGAAACAGGGTGCGGGCAGCGAAAGATCTGGGCATTGCCAGATCGTCGCTGTATAGAAAAATGAAAATGTACAAGATTTAAATAACTAGAAATAGTGACGTTCAGTTGATGGTTTTCTTCGACGTGACAAGTATTCGCAAGCGGCCGACGGAACGCCTCCGCCCGACGGAGTATAATCAAAGGGAAAGTGCAAGAAGTTGCGGGAATCGGACCCTACCTCGCCTGAATTCTACGTTGCACGTTCTTCACTGAAGCGGGGCGACGGTATCGCTGATACCACGGTGCACGTTCGTGCTGACATACTCGATTCCTGGAAGCGATGTATGAATCGCGAAAAGAAACATGCGGGTGAGACATCATGTTTATCTGAGCAGGATCCGAGCAGGACTCGATTGATCGAAGCTGCCAAGACCGTGCTCTCAAGCTTTTTCGAATCGGATCTCGGATGCCGAAGCTCGGTCATCGTGATCGACGTAAATCATCGACTGTGCTTTCGATACGACGGAGACCGGTCCCTGGACTACGTGTTGAATTCCACTGGGATGCTCATCGGGTCTGATGTGTGCGAATCACGTCTGGGTACCAACGGGGGTGATCTGTGTCTGCTCCTGGGAACTCCGACCGTCGTCCTAGGGCTTGAGCATTGGAATGACGAATTGTCCGCCATTGCCGAGGCAGCATCGCCCATCAGAGATAGTGACGGATCGATCTCCGGATCAGTGGTGGTGATCAATCACCTCTTGGACCATTCGCCGTTGGCGATAACCGTTTCGAAGTTTCTCGCACAACAAGTTCAGGCACTGATCGCTGATGCAGACCACCGCCGAACCGCGGCTTTGGCAAGGTGTCTCGTCACCAAGACACTGATCGGGGACAATCTTGTTCTCGCGACCGACGGCACTTGCCTGTTCACGAACACGTCCACATTGCACCGCACGATTCCGGGCAGAGATCTCGAAGGGATGGTCTCGCATGCACGATCCGCGTTGATGAACGGGGTGTTCGAGGCCTGCCGAATCACACTTCAGAGCGGAGCGCACGCGGCCGTCGACACGGAGCCCGTATTCCACCTCGGTGAGGTGACGGGGTGCGTTCTGACTGCAACCGTCATGCCTAGCGGATGTGAATCTGACGACGCAGACCCTAGTCAGCGCCAAGGTGCGCACATCGGCAGAGTAGGCCCTCGCGATTACACCGTAAACCTCACTGGTGAGGTACGCAGACAGCAGCGACGGGAAAGGAATCAGGCGCTGCTCAATCCATACCTGAGGGCACGAGAAGTGGTCGCCACCAATATCGCCGAGCGACGCAATCATCTCCTCGTAGGCGAACCTGGAACCGGAAAAACCACAATGGTGGCGGCGATGTACGCCGCGCAGCATCCTGGTGCAGGAATCGAAATCGTCAGCGGTACCCGGCGTGACGTCTCCATTGCGGTGGATAGATGGTCGACGTCTGTGCTGGATCACGAGCCGCGCCGGCTACTGGTCCTTCGATCGTTGAACCATCTCGACATCAGCGAGGCGCGCGCCCTCAACCGCGTTCTGACAGCACTCTCCGAGTCGACTGACCCGCCCGTCGTCGTGGGGTGCGTCGACACGTCCGCTATTGACCCAACCCGCCCATACGCTTTGTTGGGCAAACACTTTCACGAGGTAGCTCGCATTCCTGCACTACGGCATCGTGTCGACGACATCGCCGATATCGCCCGCTCCATCCTTTGTGAAATTTCGACGCGGCACTCGTTGCGCCTCGGCGTGCAAGTCGTTCGAGTATTCGAAGGCTATTCCTGGCCGGGAAATATCAGCGAACTGAAGGATGTTCTCCGACATGTGGTCGCGAACAAGCCGTTTGGTGAGATCCAGCCGCTGGATCTGCCACGACTGCACTTTCGTGATCCAACTCGTAAGCTCTCGCCACTCGACACCGCTCAGTGCGACACGATCATCCAAGCGCTGTACGAGGTAGGGAGAAACCGGTACGAAGCTGCCGCCTTGCTCGGAATCAGCCGGTCGTCGCTGTATCGGAAGATCGATGCCTTCGGAATCAGCTACATCGGCTGAGCCTCCGTCGCCACCATATGATCGGAAATCTCAGCCGACGAGCTTCGATGGGTATCAGGGTGAAGGCGAAATGAGTACCTTCAGTGCCTTGTTGTCGGCGGCGTGAGCGAAAGTGTCGTAGGCCCGGCCGAATTCGTCGAACGTGAACGAGTGTGTGCCCATCAATTCAGACCGGATACGTCCCGTTCCGACCATCTTCAACAACGTTGGGATCGATACCGTATCGACCAAGCCCATAGTCAGGGTGAGGTTCTGGATCCACAAATCCTGCATCGGCAGTTCAACTGGCGTTCCGTGAACTCCTACATTGGCGATTGTGCCTCCGGGCCTGACCAATGACGCTGCGGTCAGAAGTGTTTCAGGGTATCCGACCGCTTCGATGGCGACATCGACACCCAAGCCATCCGTCAGTGCTATGACGTCGGCGACCGTCCCAGGGCCGACCTCGACGGCGTCGGTTGCTCCGAATTCGAGAGCTTTTTCGAGTCGGAACTTGTTGGAGTCGATTGCGATAGTGCGGGCTGCACCCCACAATCCGGTCGTGAGAATCGCCGCCAGACCGACTGCGCCGGCGCCCACCACGGCCACGGTGCTGCCTGGTCGAACCTTCCCCGCCAGCACTCCTACCTCGTATCCGGTGGGGAGTGAATCGGCTAGGAAAATAGCCTGTTCATTGGAAATGCTGTCTGGAACCGCATATAGGGACGTGTCAGCGTACGGAACACGAACGAATTCTGCTTGCGTTCCGTCGATCAGATGTCCGAGGATCCACCCGACCCCGCCGACGGTTTGGCAATGAGAAGGCATTCCGGATTGGCAATAGGTACAACGTCCGCACTTGGTTACAGCTGGCACCAGGACGCGATCTCCGACGGAGAAGGTGGCCACCGAATCACCCACCTGGACAATAGTTCCCACGGCTTCGTGGCCAAGAATACGGCCTTCTGTGACGGCTGCTACATCTCCGGAGAGGATATGCAGATCGGTCCCGCAGATCGTGGTCGTCTCCACCTTGACGACGACATCGGTCGATTCTTCTATAGCCGGGTCGGGCACGTCGTCCCACGACTTCTTGCCCGGACCGCGATAAACAAGCGCTTTCATGACTGGCTCCCTAACTCGACGACAATCCCACATCACAGGTGGGGTGCGCTGACGGTATTCCGGCAAAATCGTCGAATGCGTGTGTTCGCATATTCAGGACACACTCTCTTCTTCGACGGTGACGATCGGCCGGACAATTCCTGAATCTGAGATCTCGAAAGTTGAAGATCAATAACTGGGGGCTCCACGTTCCGGACACCGCCACCGGCAGCCTGAGACACACTGATCTGACGAAGTAGTCCGGTGGCGATTGATCGTTGCCGCGTCCCCCTACTCGAGAAGGAAATTATTGGTCAGAGCGCCACGATCGGCGGGGAGGACTGGTAACAGGCATGCAGGCTCGCAATGGGGTTGCATCGCTGTCGCGCTCGCACGTCCGAGGGACTGAGGTCGGTCATGCTGGCGACTCAGGGTTCGATCGCGTCTGGCCGGTTTATTGCCTGTGATATGTGCGTTGTTCGTCAGGCGGTTTTTTGGGCGATGAGACGACGATGAAAACTACTCAGGCACGGGCGATTTTGCACTCCACGCGAAAAAGTATTTCCAGACGGGGACACGTCATGGGCATACTGACATCATGGTCGAGTCTTGGTGGTGTGAGTTTGATAGCCGGCAATACTCACGAACGGGAGAAGGTACTTTCCATGAGGTCGACGCGATTCGTCCCGCAGGCTCGCTGGGATGGACTGCTGACGATGACTCCTGGTGCAGTTATATATCGAGGACCTGGCGGCGATGCGGACTCTCACGCGCACCATGCCGTACAACTGATGATATCGCCGGACGAGCCATTCGTACTCGAGCTCGAAGGGAACGAAAAGCGCACCGCCGCGGCGCTGATACCAAGTGGGTCAAAACATAAATTGCGTTGCAGTTCAGAACGGCTGTTGCTGATGCTCGTCGAACCCTCCGGCGCGCGAGGCAGAAGTCTCAATGCTATCGCCGAACGAATGACAGGGCTGGAGTTGGAACGTGCGTTGGTACTTGCCTTGGCCAAGTCAGCCGATACATCTGATGCCGCGGTGGTGATCGACAGCTTGATTAGGGCGATCGATCCGGCGCTAGCAGAAAGGGCTGCTCAGCTTTCGAACCCCGTGAATTCGGCACTGCGATATCTGGAGAACACCGCGAGTTCGAAACCCAGCCTCGAACAAGCGGCCGCCGCAGCTCACATTTCCCCCTCGCGGTTGACCCACCTGTTTCACCGGCGAAGTCGGTATTCCCTTTCGGCGATACGGATTGTCGGTCCGACTCAGACGGGCAGCGGAGCATGTGGCAGGAGGTACAAACCTCACCCAGGCGGCAGTCGGGGCGGGGTTCAGCGATTCTGCTCATTTGAGCCGGGCGTTCAAGGCGAATTTCGGACTCAACCCCTCGGTCCTCTTCGGGATGAAACTGAACCGCGATGCGTGGCCTGAATACACTTCAACTGGTCATCAAGAGAATGACCGGGAAGCTCAGCCGTAAAGTTCAAGCCACCTGGACAGACGAATCAATAGCCTGGACGCATGGTCAACCACCTGCGTCCCACGTCGATACTCGACTACAACCAGCACTCGATCCAGACATTAGTTTCAGCTCGCGGGTGGCGTGAGCTTCCCTATGGTGACCGCATCGGTGCGGTATACGACTTTGTCCGCGACGAGATCGCTTTTGGCTACAACGTCTCCGACGAGGTATCTGCCTCTGCGGTGCTTGCTGACGGCTACGGGCAGTGCAACACCAAGGCATCGCTGTTGATGGCCCTATTTCGGGCAGCCGATATACCGTGCCGGTTCCACGGCGCCACCATTGACAAACGCTTACAGAAAGGCGTGGTCAATGGATTCGCTTACCGCCTCGCTCCGGAGAACATCCTCCACAGTTGGGCGGAAGTCGAGTTCGAGGATCGCTGGGTTGGGTTGGAAGGCGTGATTCTCGACGCGAGTTATCTCGAAGGTCTGCGGGGTACGGTCGCAACCGGCGGTGCGTTCCTCGGCTACGGGGCCGGCACCGAGGATATCGACAACCCGCCGGTTGCGTGGTGCGGCACCGATACCGCTATCCAGAAGACCGGAGTGAACCGTGACCTCGGCGTATATGACGAGCCAGACGCCTATCGCGAGCACGGGGTCAATATGGCGGGGCCGAAAGGGCTACTGTTCCGTCAGGTAGTCCGACACATCATGAATCGTAAGGTTGCCTCGATCCGCGGTTGCGCGACGCAAACGGCAAAATGAGCAACTGATCGGGCGACAATGTGAATTCGTAGAGGGCAACGCGAGCAGCACGGCGAAGAGTTCATTGTCTTCCGAGTGGTTGCGGGCTCCTTTACGAAACTCCTACCGATACCGGGTTCGGTCACCGGGTTTTCACTTCAGTTCAGCTTGTAGGACAACCATTTTCGTCTACGCAAGCACACCGAACTACGGCCTCCGTTGACACCGTCCGTGCACGACGGCGATGGCGGGCGCGCAGCCATAAAAATGCGGGAATACCTACTGATGCGCCTAAGAAACTACTCAGAGCGATTGCCGCACGTTCGCGCGCTGGGAGTTCGTCGTCGATAACACACATCGACCATAGAACGATGACGCTGATAATGACGTCCCAGCCGAAGTACGAACTCACTGGTGTTTCGAACAGTGTACGAACAAATAGCTGAATATCTGGCCCATTGTCGAGTAGCCAGGGAACAATGAAGGAGAGGGGTACCAACGTTCCGATTAAAAGTGCAACAAGGTAGAAACTCTCTACATATTTTCGTGTCGGGTTGGGCATCTCATTCCTTCTCTATTTTTGCAGTCTAAATGAAATTCGTTTGATATTTCCGGGCAAGTGCGGCTTACCGACATCCGTGATACGGACGCTCTCATGTCTTGAGTGGATGCCAGGGGAAGTCCTTCGGTGTTTCCGGATTCGGGAGTGACCCTAACGATGCCTATACGTAGACAAAATGCATTCTATTGTTGCCCTTTAGCCAAAAGAATCGGAATACTCCCGTTGTCGTGCCCGATCACTCTTGCTGGTCCAAGACGCCCGCCGGACACCTAACGGGTCAGAATGTGTACCGCGAGTACGGCTTCTTCTACGCCACTTACACCGCCGCCGTTCTCTTGGATGGCGACCCGGGCTCTGGTTACCTGACGTTGCCCTGCCTCGCCTCGCAACTGCTGGGTCAGCTCGTGGAGTTGCGCGAGTCCGGTCGCACCCAGCGGATGGCCTTTCGATTCCAAACCGCCAGATGTGTTGACAGGCACCTTTCCTCCGAGTGACAAATCGCCTGTCAATGGCCACGAAGTTCTCCCCGTTGACGGCCAGTAGTTCTCCCCGCTGGTGGCCACGGGTTCTCCCCGGTGGCGGCCAGTTGTTTTTCCCCACCCGCTTTCTGATTTGGGTTAGCTGAAGGGCTTCACCCCCTTGCCGGTGGTGGCTTCGGTGAGGCGGAA
>Ga0207953_10141_pt1 | contig 18379 bp, 16 predicted proteins | sample AntDryMetagUQ313_FD_188091 | JGI IMG/M metagenome (GOLD analysis project Ga0207953, IMG submission 188091) | Polar desert microbial communities from Antarctic Dry Valleys - UQ313 (SPAdes) | ecosystem: Environmental > Terrestrial > Soil > Desert | place: Antarctic Dry Valleys | collected 2008-12-31
CGGCGGCCTTGCGGGCGACCATGGCCTTGATGCCCTCGACCGCCTTGCCGACGGCGCCGATCTCGTCGCCGCGGCCGGCCTCGCGGATCTCCGCGTCGACCTCGCCCCGGGCCATCCGCTGCAGCACCCCCACCAAGCTGCCGAGCGGGCGGGTGACCTGCAGGACGATCACGTAGACGCCGTAGGCGATGCTGAGCGCAGCGAGGACGAGCGCGGCCAGGAGCGCGAGGCGCGACCAGCCGGCGGTCGTCTCGGAGCGGCGGTATTCCGCCTCGGCTTCCCGGACCTGCAGCGCGGTCAGCTTGCTCAGCGTCGCGTTGGTGGCCTGCATGCTCTTCAGCAGATCCGCATGCGTGGCCTCGAAATCCGAGCCGGCACCGGCGACGACGCGTTTGAGGATCTCGGCGGCGATCGTGTCGTTCCGATCGATGCGCCCCTGCAGGTCCTTGGCGAGGACATCCTCCTCCGGAGTCAGGTAGGTCGCCAGGTAGGCCGACCACTCGGTGTGGAGCTTCGAGAGATCGCGCTCGATCTTGTCCCTGGCCCGGGCGGGCTCGATCTGCTTGTTGCGCAGCAGGCGCGAGGCATCGATCAGGTCATCATAGGCATCACGAATGGTGCTGAATTGCCGAAGACAGACGACCCGGTCATCGAATACGGTTTTTAGGCTTTGATGACTCCAATATAGCGCGAAATTTCCCAGCGCGGCTGTCGCGAGCAGGACCAGGCCGAGGCCGCCGAGCAGCGCCACGAGCCGCAGTTGGATCGTCATTTTCATGGGCGGACTTTCAGGCTCCGGTATCCAGGGCCCGGACGGGCAAGTCTGGATGCGCAGTCATGAGCAAGTCGCGCAAAATATAGGCGAATTGATTAAAATTTATCCCACCCAGTTTCCTGCTGACTGTCCGTTCAGTGGTCTCAAATTTGTGATATCGAGCATGAAGAAGTGTGCCTTCAACCTGCGGATGATGGGATCGCCCGAATCCGACGGCGCAGGAACTCTACTTTAGACGAGATTGTGACCGCAGGTTGCAATCGTACGGGGGCAGCGGTTCTCAGCGGCAGGGGCGCGCCGCGGGATTCGACGGGCATGGGTTGAAAAGGGCCCGCCGGATCCCAGGACCTGGTCAGTCCGAGACATCCCGACCGATCCTGGCGACCGCGGCCGGCAGGTGGTGCTCCGGAGCCGCGGGATCTCCCGGCACCGGGGCCTTCCCGGCCGTTGGATCGGCCGGAGGGAGCGGCTACCGGCCGCATCGGCGTCGCCTCGTCCGTGGCGAGCAGATACGGGACGCCCCGCGCGGAGCGCGTCGGCGGCGCAAAGGACCGCGATCCGACTGCGCGCGGGCATCCGGGCCGTCTCACGGGCTAAGACACGGGCATCTCGATGCGGCAGCGCACGCCGTCGCGGTCGAGCGCGTAATCGACCTTGGCACCCAGGGCGTAGGCCAGCGCTTCCTGGATCAGCTCGGTCCCGTAGCCGCGACGGGTCACGCGCGCCCGCTGCTCGGGCAGGCCGGTCTCGATCCAGCTCAGGGCCAGTCGGCGGCGCTCGCGCCGGTCGCGCACGATCTCCCAGGTGACGCTGAGATGGCCGATCCCGGTCTTGAGCGCCCCGTGCTTGACCGCGTTCGTGGTCAGTTCGTGGACGGCCAGGGCGAAGTTCTGCACCTGCCGCGCGCTCAGATGCACCTCGGGGCCGGCGACAATCATGCGCCCGGCCGCGCCGTCGACGTAGGCGGCCAGTTCGGCCCGCACCAGTGCGCCCACCTCGACCGTGTCGCTGCCGTACTGGCTGAGCAGGCCCTGCGCGCGGCTGAGCGCCTGCAGCCGCGCCTCGAACGCCTCGACCGGGCTGCCCTCCCGCAGCGTCCTGCCAGCCACGGCACTCACGACACCGAGCAGGTTGCGCGTGCGGTGCTGCAGCTCGTTGATCAGCACCTCCTGCCGCGCCAGCAATCTGTGGTGATCCGTGACGTCGATGTTCACGCCCGACCACTTGCGGATCGACCCGTCCGGGTTCGTGATCGGCACCGCGCGGACGTTCGACCACCGCCACGACGCGCTCGCGGCGTGCCACAGGCGGTACTCGTGATCGACCGCCGTCCGCGTCGCGACCGCCTGCCGCCACTTCGCTTCCGTGAGCGCCCGGTCGTCGGCGTGGATCGCGTGGACCCAGCCGCGCCCGAGCCACTCGTCCAGGCGCTGCCCGGTGAACGCGCGCCAGCCCGGACTGTCGGCCTCGATGAGGCCCTCGGCCGAGGCCTCCCAGCTGAACTGACCGAACCCCTCGACCAGCCCGCGGAACCGCTCCTCGCTCGCGCGCAGGTCGTCCTCCGCCCGCTTGCGCGCGGTCACGTCGCTGGCGGCGCCGAACCATTCGCGGATCTCGCCGTCATCGTCGAGCAGCGGCACGGCCCGGGACAGCGCCCAGCCCCGGCTCCCGTCCGCCTGCCGGACGGGATGCTCCAGCTCGAACATCGTCTTGGATCGGATCGCCCGCTGGATCGCCTCGCGCAGGCGCGGCTGGTCGGCCGGGTCGATGTAGGCGCTCAGCCAGTCGTCGTTCGGGGTGACGGTATCGACCAGGAAGCCGCGGCCCTCCAGGACGCGCAGCTCGCTCCAGTCCGGGCTCATGCGGTAGATGACGTCCGAACTGGCGGTGACGAGGGCGCGGAACCGCTCCTCGCTCGCGCGCAGCCGGTCTTCGGCGCGCTTGCGCTGGAGGATGTCCTTGAACAGCACCCCGACCTGCCGCCGTTCCGGCGCCCCGATCGGGAAGGCGTAGACCTCGTACCAGCGCCCGAGCGCGTCGGCGCGGTCCTCGAAGCGCTCGGCTTTGCCGGTGCGCACGATCCGGCCGTAGGTCTCGAACCAGTGTCGCTCGAGGTCGGGCGCCAGCGCCCGGACCGTCCGGCCGACCGCGTCGCTGAGCCCGGTCTGCTGCTCGAAGGCCGCGTTCACGGACAGGAATCGGTAGTCGACCGCCTGCCCGGCCGCGTCGACCAGGACCTCGATGGTGCAGAAGCCCTCGTCGATGGCGTCGAAGAGGCGGCGGTACCGGGCCTCGCTTATCCGCAACTTGGCCTCGGTGCGCAGCCGCTCACCGATCTCGAAGCCGGTCATGTGGACGGCCATCACCTGCCCGTCGGCGTCGCGCACCGGCACCAGGAGCGCGTCGAAGACGTCCTCCGCGGCGCCGGCGCCGCGGGTGTCCAGCGGTTGACCGGCCACCTGTACGGCCTCGCCCGCGAAGGCGCGCGCGTAGAAGGCCGCCACCGTCCCCCACCCCTCCGGGAACGTGCGCGCGAGCGGCCGGCCGAGGCCCTCCGGGTGCCGGGCGCCGTAGAGCCGGGCGGCGGCATCGTTGTAGATCAGGAGGCGCTCGGGCCCGCAGACGAGGGACGCGACCAGCGGGCTGGCGAGCACCTGCTCGACCATCACCTTGAGGCGCTCCGGCCAGCGGGCGGACGGCCCCAGCGGGGTCCGCTCCCAAGCGAAGTCGCGGATGCGCGCGGCCATCTCGCCGCCGCCCTGTGGCCATGCCGACACTGATACGCCGCCTCGATGATGTCGCGCGCCAGCATGTCCGCTCGCGGCGCTCGCAGCAACGACCGCGCTCCACCGGAGGTCGAATCCATCACGTCGCCGACCGGCGGCAGCATGCGCGGGATCCGGGCGATCGTCAGGACGCGCGCACCGCCTGCTCCGACGAGGTCTCACCGTCGCGCAGCCTGATCCAGGCGCACAGCTCCGCCCCGAATATCGAGTCGGGGACCCCGAAGGTCCGGACATCCTGGATCCGCGGATGCCGGAAGACGACCTCCGCGATCTCGCGCGGTTGGACACGCTCGCCGCCGCGTATGACCATGTCCCGGCTGGTCTATCGCCCGGCTACGCGGCGATGACCCTGGACCTTCCGCCGAGGCCGGGATCCAGGCGGCCTCGCTCGACGATCACATCCCGCAGCAAGCAGGATCTGCTGTCAGACACCGTCCGGAGCGCGTGGGGACGTTGCTGGCGCGGGCCGACGCGGCGCCGGCGACGGCGTCCGGCGGGCCGACGGTCCGTCTCGGCACCTTCGTGGCCCACCCCGTCACGTACCATCTCGAGGAGAAGCAGGACGTTCTCATCGCGAACTTCGAGCTGCGGTCCCTCGACCCGCCGCGTGACGCGGCGATCGTCGCGCCGCGACATGGCGCTGCAGGGCTGCGTCAGGCATCACCGATCGACCCTGATCGCGCCGGGGAACGGCATTCGCCTCAGAGCAGGCCGCCCGGCGGCGCTGCGGTCAGGGTCCTGCCGGCCCGCGTCACGAGTTTGGCGAACGCCAGCGCGGCCGCCGAGGCCTGCGCCTCGGAAGGGAAGGTCCGGTCCGATGTCAGGACCGGCATCTGCGTCGCATCGAGGAGCACCCAGGTCCACAGACGGGTGTCGGTCGCGCGGATCTCGAAGTGCATGGCGGGCTCGTCGGGCTTTGGGACATGCCCGCACCATGCGCCTGAAAAAGGCCAGCCGCGTTAAGAGCTTGACCGGCGCAACAACCTGCGTCGGCCGGCCCCGGGCTTGCCCCCGACATTCCCGCAGATCACAGGCAGGAACACGTGCCGGCTCGGACGGACTCCGCCCCGGCCGGCGCCGACTTGGCATGCCAGCTTGGCTTTATCCGACCATTCGATGTTACCCTCGCGTTGTCGGAGTGCTGTGCCGACGGTGTGAGCAGGAGCGACATGGTAGAGCGGTACCATTTCCGCCTGAGGGGACCGAGCGAGGTCATCGAGGACGAGGAGGGCGTGCTGGCAAGCTCGATCGAGGTCGCCGTGGCCGAGGCGACGCAGCTGATCGCCGAGATGCACGCGCGGGGCGAATTGCCCGATCCTGACGAACGCTGGTGCGTGGAGATCCACACCGCCGACGGCGTCGTGCTCCGCTCCCTTCAGCTGTACTGAGCACTGGCCGCGGGGCGCGGAAGCTTGCGCAAGATCCGGCGGATGTGCTCGCGGAGGATGAGTGCCTCAGGCGTCGGACCGACATCCGGAGGCTCAACCGATATCTCCGGATCACCCAGAACCGAGGCGTACATCGAGCTCTCCACGCTTTTCGCGAGCAGTAACCATCAACCTTAGCAAACCGTTGCAACCATCATAAGTCAGGTTTCGCCCTACAGGATACGGCCGTCTCTACGCGGGCTGAGACGCCTCGTCCGACAACGGATCCGGCGGAATAACATGGATTTCAGTCCTGGAATCTCTGCGGGGGCGCAGGCGGCAGGAAGCACGACGCATCCACTGGGAGGAAACGATGCAACAGCGGAGATGCGTCCTCGACACTTCGGGAGAGAAGCCTCGTCTCATCCATTTCTGATCTCGCCGACAGCGCTCCAGGGCTGGACCGACCGCGGCGACGATTGGCCGGATCTCGGAGCGAAGCGTTCCGCCGGAGCCGCGCGGTCGGAGCGCTGAGCCGACGCGGTGGGTGGCAGACGGCGCGCCCCGCCGGTGGCGCCGGGCCCGTCGCATCGGTCGCGGGATGCGATCGCGAGGAGCCGCGACCGGCCGTCCCGCGGTCCGGTCCGGCGGACCGGGACCCGGTCGAACAGGGTGTGGTCGGGCTCCGCGCCGGTCATTCCTCCACTCGCGACGCGCCGCGTTCCGGGTGAGCGCTCACGCGCCGCGACGGCGTCCGGACGGCGCGCTCCGATCCCGGACGACGACCCGCACTTACCGGGCCTCGCCCGTTCCGAGCGCGCCCGTCCCGCGTGCCCACCGTCCGGCCGCGCCGGTCTGAAAATCTGCGGCAACGCTGAAACAGGCGCCCGTCGGTGCAGTTTCTGATGTATGTCAGGACCTCGCCCCATCGCCGTCCTCGCCGAGGACGAAGAGTTCAGCCGCCGCGTCGCAGCCGACATGCTGACGACGCTGGGATTCGAGGTGCTGGAGGCGGAACATGCCCACGGCGCGCTCCAGCATCTGGAGGCTTACGACGGGGCCGTCCTGCTCTACACCGACATCAACATGCCCGGCGCCATGGACGGCTGCGATCTGGCGCACGCCGTCCGGGCACGCTGGCCGGAGACCCGCATCATCGTCTGCTCGGGCTGCGATCCGCGCGAGGCAACGCTGCTGCCCGAGGAGGCCCATTTTATCGCCAAGCCCTGCGGGGAGAAACGGGTGCGGCAGGCGCTCAAGGCCCTGCACCTGCACTGAGTGCGCCGTCGGCGCCACCTCAGTTAGCGAGGACGGCGGCGAGCCCGGCCAGTCCCGACAGGGAAGCGCGACTGTCCTCCAGGCAGCGCGCGTTCAGGTCCGCGGCCAGGCCGTCGAGCTTGGCCTGGAGCAGGCCGATGCTCGTCGGAGACAGGTTGCCGGGGAGCAGGACGATCACGTCGCCTTCGTCGAGGCGTATCGTCTCGCGGATCGCAGCAGCATCAGCCATGGGAGCCTCTACGGGAATATTGATCTCTCGACGTGCCGGTAAATTCTCACGGCCCAAGATCGCCGACCGTGCTCCGGCACACGCGCGCGAACACTGATCCGCGCGCGTCGCAATCCGGAGAGATCCGCGCCGGCCGACTCTGCGGCCGCGCCGGTTCAGGAGCGCGCACCCGCGACGTCGATCATTCCAGGAATAGGCCCCGGTCCGCGGTGCCGGCGGACGCGAGGACGCGGATCTTGCCTCCCGCGGCCCGGCCATCGATGCTGCGCCGCCGCGCGCGACTCGCGATGGGGACGATCCATGGAATCGATCGGTCGTGACCTGGGGGAGATGCAGCGCATCCCGCTCGCCGCATCGCATGTCGCGGCGCTTCGGGGCCTCGGGGTCGTGAGGCACTACCCGGCCGGCACCTTCCTGGTGCGCGCCGGCGACCTGGCCGACCGCTTCTACTATGTCGAGGCCGGCGAGATCGAAGTGGTCAACCCGTTCACCGACGAGCGGCATCTGCCCTCGACGCTCGGGCCGACCCAGTTCATGGGCGAGATCTCGTTCCTGAACGGCGGCGTCTGGTCGATGCCGATGCGGGCGAGCGCCGATACCGCCGTCACCGAGGTGCCGCGTCCGGCGATGCTGCGCCTGATGTCCGAGATCCCGGAGATGTCGGACATCATCATCACGGTCCTCGCCGCACGGCGACGGCGGCAGCTCGACTCGCATGACGGCACGCTGGTGCTCATCGGCGAGGACGGGGACCGGAGCGTGCGGCGGATCGCGGAGTTCGCGAGCCGCAACCGCCTTCCCTACAGGTCCTATCCGCTGGGCAGCCCGGAGGCGGCGAGCGTGGCCGAGAGCTGCGCGATCGCGGCCGAGCGGCCGGCCGTCATCTTCGGTCGGGGCGTCGTCGTGGCCGATCCGACCCCCGCCAAGGTCGCGCGGCTGCTCGGCCTGGACTACAGCCTCGTGGACGACGAGGCCTTCGACGTCCTGATCGTGGGCGGTGGCCCGGCCGGGGTGGCCGCCGGCGTCTACGCCGGCGCGGAGGGGCTCCGCGCGCTGGTGATCGAGGACGTGGCGATCGGCGGTCAGGCCGGCACCTCGAGCCGGATCGAGAACTACATGGGATTCCCGACCGGCATCTCGGGAGCCGATCTCGTCTGGCGCGGGGAGGTCCAGGCGATGAAATTCGGCACGCGGTTCGCGATGCCGCGGCGCGTTGCGAAGCTGGAGCGGCTCGCGGACGGCGCCTTCTGCGCGACCTTCGACAACGGTCGGCGGGTCCGCGGTCAGGCCGTGGTCGTCGCGACCGGCGTTCAGTACCGGAGACTGCCGATCCCGCGCCTGGAGTCGTTCGAGGGGGCCGGCATCTACTACGCGGCGACCGAGATCGAGGCCCGCTACTGCAGGAATGCCGAGGCGATCGTCGTCGGCGGCGGCAACTCGGCGGGGCAGGCGGCGATGTATCTCAGCCGATCCGCCCGGCACGTGCGCCTGCTCGTGCGCGGGCCGTCGCTCGCGACCTCCATGTCGAGCTACCTGTCGAGCCGGCTGGAAGCGGAGCCGTCGATCACCATCGAGTACGGCGCCGAACTCACGGCCCTGCACGGCGACACCCACCTCGAGGCGGTCACGATCCGCACCCTCGCCGATCGAACGACGCGCGAGGTCCCGACCTGTGCCGTGTTCGTCATGGTCGGCGCCGCGCCCAATACGGGCTGGCTGTCCGGGCTCGTCGACCTCGATAGCCACGGGTTCGTCCTGACGGGAGACGCGATCGGCGCCCAGTCTCCCTACGCGACGTCGCATCCCGGCATCTTCGCGGTCGGCGATGTGCGGGCCGGCTCCGTCAAGCGCGTCGCGGCCTCGGTCGGCGAGGGCTCGGTCGTCATCTCGAAGGTGTGGGAGCACATCCGGACCTGAGTCACGCCGTCCGCGCCCCGGATCTGGCAGCCGCCGAGGCCGCCGACACGTCGATACGGATCCGCAGACCGACCTTCGATGTATCGATCTCTATTCGGCGGTTCTCCTGCGGGATCGAGAGCGCTGTTTCCGTTCGGCAATCCGGATTGTCCGGACCTCAACAGCCTCGCATTAACCGCCCGCGTGCGACGATCGGGCGTCCCGGGCCCGATGCATCATGCGGCTGCGCACCCTCCTCGCCCTCGTCTTCGCCGCCGGAGCGCTGCTCCTGACGGCCGCCGCCACGACCCTGGTCTCGCAATTCGTCGCCGCGCGCGTGCAGATCCGCGCCGAGGCGCACATCGCCGAACTCGCGGAGCATCTGCGCCAGATCATCGACGCCAACATCGCCGAGCGGCTCGGCGACATGGCCGTGCTGTCGGCGGTCGCCCGGACGAACGCCACGAGGCCCGAAGCGCAGCGCGCGTGGGTCGATGCCCTGCGCGAGAGTTTCCCCGCCTATGCCTGGATCGGTTTCGCGGACCGGTCCGGCACCGTCGTGGCCAGTACCGGCGGCATGCTGGAGGGGGAGAGCGTGGCCGCGCGCCCGTGGTTCCAGAGGGGCATCGAGGCCCCGGCCGTCATCGACGTCCACGACGCGAAGCTCCTCGCGAAACGCCTGCCGGCGCTCCCCTACGGGGAGCCCTGGCGCTTCATCGACGTCGCGATGCCGCTCCGCGACGCGTCCGGAGACCGGATCGGCGTGGTCGGCGGCCATCTCAGCATCACGTGGATGCGCGAGATGAGCCGGGCGGCCATCGCCAAGGCTCTGAGGCGCGAGCCGAGCGTCGAGGTGCTCATCCTCGCCGGCGACGGCACCGTCATCCTCGGCCCCGGCGATCAGGCCGGCCGGCGCATCGACGCCGTCCTGCCCGCTCTGCCGGCGCTGACGACCGGCGCCGAACTCGCGAGCGCGCGCGGAACGTGGCCCGACGGTGGTGACTACTTCACCGGCGCGAGCCGCGGCAGCCCCTCGATCGATCAGCCGACCCTGCCCTGGACGGTCCTGGTGCGGCAGCCCGTCGAGGTGGCGAAGGCGATCTCCGATCCGATCATCAACCGGCTGATGCTCGGCGGGGTGGCCTTCACGCTCCTGTTCGCGCTGCTGGGCTGGTCGGCGGCGGAGCGCCTCGCCCATCCGCTTCGCGCGCTGGCCAAGGCGGCCAGCGGCATCGACACGTCCACCGGCGATGCCCGCCTGCCGAAGCCGCGCGGCTACCGGGAGATCGCCGAGCTGACGGACGCGCTGACCTCGCTGCTGGCGCGCCTGGGTGAACGCGACCAAGCCCTGGCACTCGCCAATGTCGATCTCGAGCGTCGCGTGTCCGACCGGACCGCGGAACTCGCCGATGCCTGCGACCGGGCCGAAGCGGCACAGGCGCGTGCCGAGGCCGGTGAGCGGGCCAAGAGCGACTTCCTGGCCACGATGAGCCACGAGGTTCGCACCCCGCTGAACGCCATCGTGGGCTTCGGTGACCTGCTCCGCGACGACCCCACCCTGACCCCGAGCCAGCAGCGCTGCGTCGACCAGATGCGGGTCGGATGCGAGGTCCTGACGACGGTGGTCAACGACATCCTCGACTACGCGCGCATCGAGGCGGATGGCGTCGCGCTGGAGGCTGCGCCGTTCTCGCCGCGCGCGCTCGTGGAGGAGACCGTGGCCCTCGTCGCCGGAACCGCCGAGCGCAAGGGCCTCGACCTGCGCTGGGACAGCGACGCGGGCACGGATCAGCCCCTCATCGGGGACAAGACGCGGCTGAGGCAGGTGCTGCTGAACCTCGTCAACAACGCGGTCAAGTTCACGCAGCGCGGCTCCGTGACGGTCGCGCTCACGCAGACGCCGAGCCCGGATGGCGTCGCTCTGCGGGTCGCCGTCCGCGACACCGGGATCGGGATCCCGGTCGACGCGCAGGCGCGGCTCTTCACCCGCTTCGCCCAGGCCGACAGCTCCACGACCCGGCGCTTCGGCGGTACGGGACTGGGGCTCGCGATCGCCAAGGGCCTGATCGAGACGATGGGCGGCACCATGGGGCTGGACAGCCGCGACGGCGCGGGCTCGACCTTCTGGTTCGACGTGGTCCTCCCGCGCGCGGCGACGGACGCCCCGGCGCTCGAACGGTCGATCCTGGCGGCTCCGCCGCACGCGGCCGCGGCGGACGGGGCGCCGCGCGCGCACCTGCTCCTCGTCGAGGACGGGGCGATCAACCGCGAGATCGCCCAGATGGTTCTGGAGGCGATGGGGTATCGCGTCTCCGTCGCCTGCAACGGCCAGGAGGCCGTGGCCCTGGTCCGGGCGCAGGCCTACGATCTCGTGCTGATGGACGTTGAGATGCCGGTCATGGACGGCATCACGGCGACGCGCTCGATCCGCGGCCTCGACGGTGCGCTCGGCGCGGTGCCGATCATCGCGATGACGGCCCATGTCCTGCCCGAGCAGGTCCGGGCGCTCCGGGCGGCCGGCGTCGATGACCACGTCGGCAAGCCCTTCGACCGCGCCCATCTGCGCGCCGTCATCGAGCGCAACCTCGCGGGGGCGGCCGACCGGTCGCGACCGGCGGCATGACCGGCACGGCCTAGCCTCGATCCTCCAGGCCGGCGCCGGGCGGGCGCGTCATCCGCGCGTGCGGTTCGCGGCCTGGACGGGCGGCGTTACGCCCGAGCGCGCTGCGCCAGCGCTCGTCCGACCTCGGACAGCGCCAGATCCGACACCTGTCGCAGCCGCGGGTGGCCGATCGCGCCGATCGCCGCGCGCCAACACTCCGGAGCCGGCCGCCGTGTCGATCATGACCGTCATCGAACGAGGCCGGTCGCAGGGATCCCGCTCTGCCGTGTCCGCGGGACAGGCGATCCCGCGCTCGCCGGCAGCGTTCGCCGCGGTCGAGGACGCGCGGGCACGCCGGGGCCGCGGCGCCCGCCCGACGACGATGGGCCGCCTTATCGACCCCGTTCTCGAGGCAGGCGGCCGTCCGGCCGTCCGCTGCCACTCCCGGCCGGGCCCCGGTGAGGCGTTCGGGGGGAGGGGGCAGCGACGGTGTGGCGGGCGCGGTGAAGGCGATCGGGTCGGCCTGTCCGGGCGACGCGCCCACGGGTCTCCTTGTGGCAACGCCTGAAGTTCGACAAACCCGCTCGGACGATGCCGAGGACGGGCGCCTATGATCATCCGCCATACCCGTAGGCTGCAGCGATCGGGGGACGCGGTCACGAGCCGCGACGGGCGACTCGTGGCGCATTGTCCGGCCGAGTCCGACTGGTCCGCGCTCGGCCTGATCGATCTCGGCGGGCGCGCCACGGTGGTCGCGCTCGTGGGTCCCGATGACGCGCGCGCGTTCCGGTTCCTGAACCCGGACGGCGCGCCGCTGGCGTCCTGCGCGGCGGAGTTCCTCGCCGCGCCACGGGACGGGGCGGGCCCTCTCGACTGGCAGGCGGAGGCGCTTCTCACCGACGACGATGGCGCGGCGGGCTCGCGGGCCATGATCGAGGATATCCATCTCCTGATCGAAGCCCTCGCGCGCGCGGCTGCCGCCAACCCGGAGCAGGCTGTCCGGGTCGTGACGGGCGGCGGTTCCGATCCGCGGGCACAGGCGATGCACGCGGCGCTGGCGCGGCTCAACGGCGCGCCGGCGGGGTCTCCGCCCCATCTGCCCGAACTGGTGACGAAGGAGATCGTCGCGCGCGGCGGGCAGGAGACGCGCCATCCGGACGGCGGCGATCTCCGCTTCTCGATCTACCTGCCCATGCCGGGCTTCCGGTTTGTCGGCTACTCGGCGGACCGGAACGAGACGCTGTGCACGCTGATCGGCAAGAACTCCCGCCTCGCATCGGCCCTGCTGGACGTTCGAACCAACACGGCCTACGCCCGGCCCAACCTGGCGAGCGTCGGGTTCGACGCCGCGACCCTCGTGCAGGTCCGGCTGTGGCGGCAGTACCTTCTCCCGGCCCTGATCGACGGCGCGGCCCGGTCGACACGCGTCGGGATCGTCTTCGAACACGCGCACATCAGTCACGCCATCTGGAACGAGCTGGCCGCGGTCGACGACGTGCTGTCGCTCGGTCGCTCGCCGGCGGTGTTCCTGTTCGCCAGCTGCAACGAGCCGATCTTTCCGGTCGACGCCGTCTTTCCGGAAGTCGCCGGACGTGTGTATCGCGGGATCGAAGGCCCGCTGCCCCTGTTGCAGGCTGCCGTCACCGGCGCGGCGACCTTCCTGCCGTTCCGCTCCTACCGCGTGAGCCAGCGCTTGGCCGATCGTCTCGCGGCCCTGGCGCGGAGCGCCGAGCCCGCGCTCGATGCCCGCCTGGCGGACGCGGCGCGCCGGGCCACGATCGTCCTCATCGGCCTGCGGCTGGAGAATCGCCAGTGGGTCCGGCAGCTCGACGGGTATGTTGGCCTGATCCGACGCCTCGGCCGGAGGCGGGGGGAGCGGTTTCTGGTCCTCGTCGACGGGCACAACACGCTCGCGCGCGCGAAGGGCGGCTTCGTCGAGAGCTACTGCGAGAGCCTCGTCCCCGCGACGGGGACCGTGCCCTCCATCGTCCAGATGGAGATCGACCTGATCGACGCGCTCCGCCGGCGGGTGGCGGATATCGCCAACGTCGACCTGCTGCCGCTCGTGCCCTGCTCGATGGGCGCGAGCCTCGTGGCCGCGCTCCACACCGACCTGTTCGTGACGCATTTCGGAGCCGGTCTCGCCAAGTACAAATGGGTCGCCAACGCGCCCGGATGCGTCATATCGAGCCGATCCGTGCTCAGCGGAAAGGACGATCTGCGCATCTACGACACCGAGATCTTTCGCGAGAACGTGTCGGCCTGTTTCTACTTTCCCGCCGAGCGGGTGACGGATCTCGACACCTCGAGCAACGCCCTGCACGTCCCCGGCAGCAGGGAGCGCGAGGATTTCGATCTCGACCTCGAGGAGTTTGCCCGCTTCGTCGAGGAATGCCTGCCGAAGAAGCGCGCGGCGCGCGCGCGCTGGCTCGGACGGCTGAACTTCTTCAGAAACCGCGCCACGCCGACACGGCAAGGCCCTGATTGCTGGGACCGTCACAGATGAGCGACCGGATCCTGATCACCGGCGGCGGCGGCTTCATCGGCTCGCACCTCAGCGAGCGCCTGCTGGAGCAGGGCCACGAGGTCCTCTGCGTCGACAATTTCTTCACGGGCAGGAAGAGCAACATCGCTCACCTGTTCGACAACCCGCGCTTCGAGCTCGTACGGCACGATGTCACGCATCCGCTCTTCGTCGAAGTGGACCGGATCTACAATCTCGCCTGCCCGGCCTCCCCGATCCATTACCAGTTCGATCCTGTCCAGACGACCAAGACCAGCGTGATGGGGGCCATCAACATGCTGGGGCTGGCGAAGCGGCTCCGCGTGCCGATCCTCCAGGCCTCGACCTCGGAGGTCTACGGGGATCCGCTCGTGCACCCGCAGCCCGAGGGGTACTGGGGCAACGTCAATCCGCTCGGGCCCCGCTCCTGCTACGACGAGGGCAAGCGCTGCGCCGAGACCCTGTTCTTCGACTATCACAGGCAGCATCGCGTCCCGATCAAGGTCGTGCGGATCTTCAACACCTACGGCCCGCGCATGCATCCCAGCGACGGGCGGGTCGTCTCCAACTTCGTCGTTCAGGCCCTGCGCGGCGCGCCGATCACGGTCTTCGGCGAAGGGCATCAAACCCGTTCGTTCTGCTACGTCGACGACCTGGTCCTGGGCCTCCAGGCGATGATGGCCACCGGGGCGGCGATCACCGGTCCCGTCAATCTGGGCAATGCGGACGAGTTCACCATCCGACAGCTGGCCGACCTCGTCGTCGACTTGTCGGGCTCGCGCTCGAAGCTCGTTCACGCCCCGCTCCCGGTGGACGATCCGCGACAGCGGCGGCCCGACATCGCCCTGGCCGAGCAGCTCCTCGACTGGCGCCCGACGGTGCCGCTGCGGGAAGGGCTCATGAAAACCATCGCCTACTTCGAGAGGTTGCTGGCCTCGGAGCAGATCCGGCCGGCATGACCCTACCCGGACGCCGCCCGCGTCGAGGGGACGCCGCGTGTTGAAGTCGGGGCGTCACGAACCCGCCTGCCTGTCCGGCGGATCCACCTCGAAGCCCGATGGCCTCACCATCATCGACGGGGCGTCGGCCGTCCCGTCGATGAGGCGTGCTAGGCGGCGAACCGATCGCACGCGGTGCGATCAGAGGCGTCGCTCACCGGACTGCGGTCTCGACGATGCGGACTGTCCGGCACCTCGTCGTCCAACACCCATCTGCACGCCAGGCGCCCGCTGGCGGGATCGATCGACCAGCGTGCCCGCAGAGGAGCGCGGAGGCCGCGCTCGACCGGCCTCGGAACACGGACGCGGTGCGCGTCGAACGGGGCTTGCCGGCGCTCGGCGAACGGCGCGACGCGCGCGCCTGCGCTGTGGGGGATGATCGTCTTCATACGGCACCTCGGAGGCGTCCGGCCGCTCGCGCGACCGTGTCCCGAGGCGCGCCGATCAGGCGTCCATGCGAGCGGCGGCCGGCGCGAACGGCGCGGACAATCGACTGTGACTGTCGCTGGGCATGGGGTTCAGGAGTCCTGACGGTGACGCGCGGAGCCGTGACCGGCCGTTCGCGCAGTCGCCAGAAGCCACGGGGGCCCTGTCCGGTCAAGCGCTCCGGCCGCGCATCCCCGGCGGCTCGCCGCTTCGTGACGCCTGTTCGAGATCCCGTTCCCGCGGCCACAGGGGCGCGTCTCGGCGCCTCTTCGGGCGGAGGCGCCGCCCGACGGTCGCGCGCCGCTCTGCGTGTCACGACGAGGCGCGCGATGCGTCCGGATCCGCCGTCGGGAGCACGCGCCGGAGGGCCGGGATCACCGACAACAGCGTCACCGGGCCGACGATCCTCCGACCACGACCACGGTCGCCAGCGGCTGCTGGACCTGTGAGCCGATGCCACGGCAACGACTTCCGCGTCGAGCAGGACTGCCGGCAGTCCGGCGGGCCCCGTCTCGGTCGTGCCGTCGAGCGCCACGCCGTCCGCATCGACGGGCCGGACCGCTTCACGGACGCGACCGGGGACGGGGCGGGCAGCATCCGGCTCTGCCCCGGTCTCGCGCCGTCAGCCGCCCTGGGCGGGTCGCCGGTCTGTCCGGGCCTCCCTGCCGGGTCCGGGGATTCGGGCTCCGCGGGGCCGAGCGTTTCGCCTGCCGCGGTGAGGCTCTGCCCGGCCGGTCCTCAGATCTTCCTTCCGGGCGCGGGATAGCCGTCCGATGCGGGTTCGCAGACCTTGCGGGCGACGCCCCGGATCCGTTGAGTGGAGAGCCCGGGAAGACGTCCCGTTCGCGGTGTGCCGAATGAGCAGTGCAGTCGTCTTCGGGGCTTCGGGCGGGATCGGTCAGGCGCTCGTCGCAGCCCTGGCGGAGACCGGAACGTACGCGCGCATCTTCGCCCTCTCGCGGTCGCAGGCGTCCCAGCCCGAATCCGTGCAGTCCCTGTCCGTCGACATCACGGACGAGGCCTCGATCGCGGCGGCGGCCGAGGCTGTCGGCGCCGCCGGACCGGTCGGGCTGGTCCTCGTCGCCAGCGGTCTGCTGCACGGGGCGGGCATCGCACCGGAGAAGGCGATCCGCGCGCTCGATCCGGCCGCGATGACCACGGTGTTCGCCGTCAACACCGTCGGTCCCGCCCTCGTGGCCAAGCACTTCATCCCGCTGATGCCGCGCGCCGGGCACGGCGTTTTCGCCGCGCTCTCGGCGCGCGTCGGATCGATCGGCGACAATCGCCTGGGCGGATGGTACGCCTACAGGGCCTCGAAGGCGGCGCTCAACCAGATCCTCCGCACGCTCGCCGTCGAGACGGCGCGCACCCATCCGGAGCTGATCGTCGTCGGTCTCCATCCCGGAACCGTGCGGACGGCACTGTCCCGGCCGTTCCGCCCGGATGCCGGGACGCCCGGCGTCTTCGCGCCGGACGAGTGTGCGGCCCGGCTGCTGCAGGTGGTGTCCGGACTGCAGGCCGAAGATTCCGGTCACACCCTGGCGTGGGACGGGCAGCGGATCCCGCCGTGATGCCGGCCCGACCCGGACATCGGAGCGGATATGGGAGCCTGCCTTTGAGCCGGTATGGTCCGTGACCGTCTGCGTTCGCGCCCCGTTCCTGTGCGGCCCCGGCGCGGCCCCGGCGCCGCCGCTCTGCTCGGGTCCAGACGCCGGCACGACCGGCGGCCGGAACCCGCCATGGTGTGGAATCGCACCCGGCGGGCCGAACTGTGCCGCTTATGCACGCGATCCCACCTGCCCTCGGTTGTCCGCGGCACGGCCGGTGCCCAGATCGACCGTGCCGGGTCGCGATGGCGTCGCGATCCTGCAGCCCTCTCCGAGGGCGTTTCCTCCCAAGACTTCGGGCCGCTCCGACGGGGCGGCCTTTTTTCTGCCCGCGCCAGCGATACCACGGCCGCTCCTGCCGACCCGAGGGAGCCGCGAGGCCGCGCGGGGCGGACGCGCGTGGGGCGCGGCGCGAGCGTGCCTGCCCTCCGGATCGGGCCGTTCGACGCGGGCCGCCGCACCGTGTCGCGCTCAGTCGCCGGGCTCGGACGGCGGCTCCTGACCGGGCGGCACGCCTTCAGCCATGCTCTGCAGCATGACGACGGTCACGTAGGTGCAGGTCAGCGCGGTCAGGTCAACGACGTCCGGCTCACCGAGCACGTCCTCGGCGCGGACGAAGGTTGGATCCGAGACCGCGCGCTGCGCGGAGAGCTCCGTGCGGCTCCTGGCTGACGATGGTCTGGACGGCGACGGAGTTGCGTGACGGCGCGGGTCAGATCGGCTCCGTCTTCACCGCGGCTGTCGCGACCAAGCGGCGTATGACGGAGGATGAGATCAGGCAACACAGGCGATCGAGCGGCTATATCGGTGCGCAGACGCGGCAGATCCTGCCATCCCGCGGGAAAATCGGCGATGACACGCGGGCCGATGCGCTCAGACGGATCATGCCGTCTCACTATATCGAGGGCGGCCTGAAACCGGCCGCCGCCGGGGTCACGGCGCTCGCCGCGCAGACGACCAGGGCCACCGCGGAGATCTCGGTTCAGACTGCGCGCGGGCAGGGCGTGACCGCCGGGGCGGTCGGTGCCGTCGGAGTGATCGCCGGGCGGATCCGGGAGGTCATCGGCGCGGCGGTCGAGGAGCGGGCCGCCGCCACGCAGGAGATCGTGCGCGACGTCCCTCGGGCGAAGACGGGCACGGACGAGGTGACGCGCAACGTCGCCGGCACGGCAGCGGCCTCCGAGGAGATGGGCGCGGCCCAGGTGCTCGACGCGGCAAACGGGCTGTCCCGCCCGTCCGAGCATCTTGTGCGGAGGTGGCTCGCTTCGTCGCGGCCGTCCGGGCGGCCTGAGACTTGCTCGAACTCCGACGCGGACCGCAGGGCCCCGGCCGCGCGCGTGCCGCCGGTTCGGGTGAGAGGAAGGCTCGGCCGCCGGAGCGTCCATCGCCAGCGCCGGTCAGCCTGAGGAATGCGTCACGGCCTAAGCCGTTCGTCCCGAGGCAGAGCAAGGTTGCCATGACCGGAACGATCATCCCACCGCGCTCCGAGGAGGATGGGACCGCCAGCGGCGCACGGACGGACGCGCTCACCGCGGATCTGGTCGCGGCTCGGATCGAGGCGCTCCTGAAGGTGCTGCATCGGAGACGGACCGAGCTGGCGGCCCAGATCGCCAACCTCCAGAGCGTACAGCCGAGTGCCGACACCCGGCTGACGGTGCTCACCGCGGAGCTGGCCGGCCGAATGAGCAGCAGCGTGGCCGATCTGAACCTGCTCATCGACCAGGCGGAGATGTTCGTCCGTGAGCTGGCCCGCGAGGCCCCGACGGCGTGAGCGCGGGCCGGAGCGGATCCCTCAGGCGGCCTGCGAGGGTGCGGCCTGCGAGGGTGCGGCCAGCGCCGGGCCGTCGCCGTCCATGAGCGCGACGAGGTCGAACACGACCACGAACGCCTCGCCCCGGCGGCCGATGCCCGC
>Ga0207953_10142_pt1 | contig 17725 bp, 19 predicted proteins | sample AntDryMetagUQ313_FD_188091 | JGI IMG/M metagenome (GOLD analysis project Ga0207953, IMG submission 188091) | Polar desert microbial communities from Antarctic Dry Valleys - UQ313 (SPAdes) | ecosystem: Environmental > Terrestrial > Soil > Desert | place: Antarctic Dry Valleys | collected 2008-12-31
AGCGTCGCAGCGGACTTCTACAGAGGGCCGCTATCGTCCCCAACCCCACGCCCGTCTAGGCGAGGAAACCGGCATGGGGGTCAGATCCTCGTGACGCGAAGGGGTCAGTTCCGGTTGTCGCTTGAAAACATCGACCGTGTAAACGTCAGCTTCGCCAAGTTGACGTTCCAGAGCGACATCGGCCTGTCTGACGCGAGTTACGGCTTCGGCGTCGGCATCTTCTACGTTGGATATATTCTCTTCGAGGTGCCGAGCAATCTTCTCCTTGGCCGCATTGGCGCGCGGAAGACGCTGACACGTATCATGTGTCTGTGGGGCCTCGTGTCCTGCTCGATGGCGTTCGTGACGAGCCCGGCGACCTTCTACCTGGCCAGGGTCCTCCTCGGTGCGGCCGAAGCTGGCTTCTTCCCGGGCATCGTCCTCTACCTCACATTCTGGTTCCCCCATCGCCTGCGCGGACGGGTGATGTCGCTATTCGTCCTCGCCATCGCGGTGTCGGGCATCGTAGGCGGCCCAGCCTCCGGTTGGATCATCCAGAACCTCGCCGGGGCGGCCGGCTTCAAGGGCTGGCAATGGCTGTTCCTCGTAGAGGGGGCGCTGCCGGTACTCGTCGGATTCGGCGCGTTCTTTGTGCTGAGTGATCGACCCGCGGATGCCGCCTGGCTGACGCCACGGGAGAAGGCGATCGTGGCGGCCGATCTCTCATCCGAAACCGTTGAACAGGGACACACGCCCGCCAGGGCCTTCCTGTCGGCCCTGCGAAATCCGAAGCTATGGATCGCGACCTTCGGATATTTCTCCATCACCTGGGCTGGGACCGTTCTGAACTTCTGGGCGCCGACGATCATTCAGCGATCGGGCGTGGCCGACGTGTTCAGCGTCGGGCTTCTGTCGGCGATCCCGTATTCCCTGGGCGCCGTCGGCATGCTCCTGATGTGCCGCAGTTCGGACCGGCGGCTCGAGCGGCGATGGCATTTCGCCCTGTCCGCCTTGCTGGCCGCGACGGCCGCCCTCGCCATTTCGATCGTCGCACAGAACGTTGCGGCGGCCATCGCCTGCCTTGCCCTGCTCGCCATCGGCTATCTGTCGGCGACCGCCCTCTTCTGGACCATACCGGTGCGCTTCCTGACCGAAGCGGAAGCCGTGGGAAGTCTCGCTTTCATCAGCAGCATGGGGCAGGTCGGAAGCCTGACGGCGCCAATCGCGTTCGGATTTTTCGTGAGCCTGACCGGCGGTCTCGCCGTCTCGACGGGTCTCGTCGCTTTCGTCCTTGCTGCCGGCGGAATGGCTATTCTCTCGCTCCGCAACCCGCGTTTGATCGAAAGGCCTTTGTCATCAAAGCCAATTAACACGAGCAGCGATTTCGGCACGCGGTCGTGACATCGCTTTCATCGCGAGGGTCCGGTTCCACAGCGGGCATGGTCTAAAGGGGACGCGCTGCTATCGGCTGTGGTCACTCGGTAGATCCACACAGCTTGTCTGTTTACTTTTTGTTAACAACCTCACCGGAAGTTGTATCCGCAACCGACTGGGGAGGGTCGCGTGCCGAAGCAGTCTCTCAAGGGCGGCAGGAAAGTCGCCGTGTTTCCGATGAAGGCCGAAGCCATTCTGCTACGCGCCATGGAGCTGCGCGACGGCGTCTTCGAGCTGGGAGATGTCGATCTCATAGCCCTGATGGACATGGTGGTCGTGAGAGCGGCGACGGTCTCGCAGGAGGCCCGACAATCCCTGTTGGCTCGTCGGACCACAGCACCGGTCGCCGCCTAGGGTGCGATCGCTATGGGCTCGTCCTCGCACAGCATCGAGGGCCACAGATTTGAGTGATGGTCAGCGATGCTGGTCAGTATCGTGATCGCCGCTCTGACGTGCTCGCGCATCAGCCCGGTGGTGAAGCGAGGCTGGACGAAGAAGGACCGCTGCTTGGCGCGCATGTCGCCGTCGTCATCCAGGGTGCAGTAGCTGGGCGTCTTTAGGGCGCTGGAGTCACTCGCAGATCTGGCCGCCGCGCTGGGCCCGCGGGTGCTCGCCCCGAATGTTCCGGCGCGTTTCCACCGGTCAACACCAAGCGCCGTTGCGAAGCGATCGGAGCTCAGCCGAGCAGCTGGAGAAGTAGAAGCTCCAACCGCACCCTAAGGGCCGCTACGCGATTCCAGCCCTCGTGAACGGGCCGCCCGACGCCGAGGACCTCAACACCAGGATCGTGTGGCTCCGCACCCGGTAGCGTCTATTCCCACGCGCAGAAGGCGATTCCACGGCCAAGTTCTGCTACCGGTACGGCATGACGGACACGACCTCGACCACGGCCGCGACCCTCGCTCGTGTGGCGCAGACCCTGGGAACCACTGTCGATGAGTTCCTGCTCGACCAGCAAGCCACAGAGGACCGGCTCACCCGCAGCCATCAGGTCGTGGAGATGATGAAGGCCTTCGAGCAAGTGGAAGATCCCGAAGCTCGTCGCCGCTGCATCAGGCTGATCAAGGATCTGGCAGGCGCCGTGTAGGCCGGGTTGGACTAAAGCCCAATACGTGTAGGTAGACTCTGGACACAACTGGAACGTGCACATGGTCCAGAGTGGCTAACCCATGTTAGCTCTCCCGGACCAACCCGTGCCCAAACGCAGAGACCAATTCCGACGGATCGCCGAGGCCCTCGATATGACAGTCGAGGAGCTCATGGCCTTTAGCATGCTCCCACGAGACCGCCTCGCCGAGATCCGTGAGCTGGCAGAGAGGCTGGGCGCCATCCCCGTCCAGGACGACGAGCCCCAGATATCACCGGCCAGGTCCGCAGGTCTCCAGACGATGAATAGTTACAGGACGTAGGCCGGGCAGGATGTCCTGCTCTGGTCCAATACGACGTGAGCTCGATCCGGGCCCTTTTGTCCTGAAAACGTCCTACGAATGTTCTTCTTTTGCCTATCCAAAAGCCGCCGTTCCGTTTCTGGCCAGACCCGGTCGTTCGTTGCGAGGTCTGGATGCGTAAAGAGGCCGGAATGAACGAGCGGTGTGGATGCCGCTGCGGGTTGAACTGCCTTTGTAAGGGCGGCTGTGGTGCCGGGGGCGATCTACAGCTCGCGGGCCTGACCGTAGCCCGCTTGTTGGCAGGACTCCCGTTGAAAGAATTTCATATTTTCAAATACTTGGGATAGGCTCGGAGTAGGCAGAACTGCTCGATGGTGGGTCGTGGGTGCGGCGGCGTCTTGGGCGCGGGCGTGGCCGCGCAGATGAACAGGAGACGCAGCTTGGGCCGGCGGCCTGAGCTTGCCCCGAGACGAACCCTTACCGGCGGCAGTAGTCAAATTCAGGTTATAGGCTGGTTCGGCGACGCACCGAATCCGATGGGGTTGAGGATGCGCGGGCAGCAGGCCTAAGCGAGATAGGGATCCCGCAGGTAAGGTCGCTGGCGCCTGCCAGCGGAACGGGGGCTGGCGGCGTCCATCAGGCCGGGATTCCTCGTGGCGACCGCGGGGGTGCGGCCGAGACCACTCAAGACAGACTGAGGGGTGAACGGCCACGGAGGCCGTCATGAGCGCACCGGCTATCGTACGGCGGTGGCTGGCGTACGGGGGACGACAGGGACGCGGGGGCGCTGGCGTGGTCGGTGGGTGCGCCTGGGGCAAGCGCAGCGAGAGCGGGGTTGGATGCAATGTAGCCGGTGTGACACGCGCTCGACACGCGCAGCCGTGCGTCAAAGCGCCGTTCGGTACCCGGGTCAGTGTCAGGCGGCGAAGCGCGCGGCGTCGAACAGGTTGCCGCCCAACCGTTCGATCCGTCCGCGCCAAGCAAGCCGGTCGAGCCACTCGGCGGGGATACTTGCAGCGCCGTACAGGGCGCCGGCGATCTGTCCAGCGACTGCCGCAGTCGTATCGGCGTCCTCGCCGAGATTGGCGGCCAGCAGCACGGCGTCCCGGAAGGTCGAGGTGCGCGAGACCGCCCAGAGCGCGGCGTGGAGCGAGGCGACGACGTAACCGGAACCGCGCACCTCGCCGCGGGACTGGCCGGGCCGGAAACCCCGGATCCGGCGCGCGGCGTCCGAGACGACGAGATCTGGCAAAGTGGCACCACCGATAGCCGCCGCGAGGAGGTCGGCAAGGACTTCGCAGCCCTCGACAGCCTCAGGGGCAGCGTGGGTGACGCGGGACTGGTCTCGAGCGACGCGCCGCATCATCGTCCGATCCCGCCAGTGCCGGACAGCGACCGGTGCGAGCCGCATGATCGAGCCGTTGCCGGCCGTGCCCGGGTCGGTCGATCCAGCAACCGGGTCGCCGGTCCGCTCATACCGGCGCAGAGCCACCGCGGTGGTCGTGCCGATGTCGAAGCAGGCGCCAGTGCAGGAATAGATCCCCTCCCGGTACCAGGAGACGAACCGGTGGGCGAGATCGTCGAAATTCAGGTCGGGGTGAGCGAGCAGGCTGTCGGCGAGAGCGACCGCCATGGCGGTGTCGTCGGTCCACTGTCCCGGCTTCAAGCGAAACGGGCCGCCGCCGACCATGTCGGACAGGACCGTCCTGCAGGGCTTGGCCGAAAACTCGATGGTGGTGCCGACGGCGTCGCCGACGGCGAGGCCGAGCATGGCACCGACGGCCCGGTCGCGGGCGCCGGCCGCCTCGGGACGGACGACCGGCTGCGAGCGTCCCTTGCGAACCCAATCTTCCTGAGCGCGGGTCTCGATAGCCCGAGGGTCGCGGGTGCGGCGGACAGCGGCGATGGTCTCGGCTGGAGCGGCGCCCATCTCGACGAGGAGCCGAGCAGCGACCATGCCGGACCGGCCCAGGCCGCCTCGGCAGTGGATGAGGACGCGATTGCCGGCGATCACCAGCGAACGCAGACGGGCTGAGTGATGGGGCCAAGTTGCCTCGAACGCGGCGTCCGGGACATCGACGTCGCGGACGGGCAGGTGGTGCCACTCCATGAAGCGGGCGCGTATCTCGGCGCCGATCTCGGGGATGCAGTAGCGGTCGAGCTCGTCGGCCTCCATCAGGGTGACGACCGCGGCGGCGCCCCAGGCCGCTATGGCGTCGAGGTCGACAGCGAGGTCGCGGTCGTGGCGTCCCGTCAATGCATCCGCCTGCTGCTTGCCGGGGGCGAAGGTGACGCCGACTAGGCCGCCGAGGGGCCCGGCGGGCAGTTCGGCAATACGGATGGCGGCGGTTTCAAGGTGGCTCGTCATGGCGCGCTCCTGTTTGGCTGATGACGAGGTCACGGTACTCTCGCCCGGGCGGCCGGACGGACCGCGTCGGAATTTTCCGGGTAGGGTGGACAGGGAAGCGGTATGGGTGCGTTCGTCGGCTTCTACTGGACGTTCCCGGTGCGCTGGGCGGGCTTCCTCGACTTGCCGGGCGACGTAGCCCGGGCGGCACAGGCGAGCCGCACGGTGGCCTATCAGCGCACGCTGGTTCGGCGGTTCGTCGATTGGGAGAACGGCAGGCTCGCGCACGAAGTGGTGGCGATGGAGGTCAGCCCGGACCGGGGCACGGCGGCTATCGCGGGCGACGTCGCGCGGGCCGGCCAGCTTTGCCACGAAACGGGAGCCACACTCGCGCACGTCGATTTCCACCGGAACGGCGGCTGGCGTCCTCACGCAATCCTCGCGGAGGCGCTGGTGACGCTGCGGCGGTCGGGCGTGCCGACCATAGGTCTCGACGCCGAGGAGATCGTGTTGGACGGACAGCGCTTCGACCCGGCCGAGCACTTCTCGATGTGGCGGATGCGAGATGCCGAGGAGCGGGCTCGCAGGCGGCAGGGCGTGCCGGCGGCGTTGACCGCAGCGCTCGCGGAAACGCCAGAGGGGCGCGGCCGCTGGAAGGCCGTGGCGGAGCTGCTGAACGCGCGCAAGGTGCCGACGTTGGGGGGTGGTGCGACTTGGACGCCCGACAACGTGCGCAAGGCGGCCCGCGCTTTGACGCCAGGGGCAGTTGAGCGCGGTTTGGCCGAACCCGTGCGGACATCCTCGGGGCTAACAGAGGCCGGTTAGCCTTAGCCGCCGCATGCCACGAACGGTCGAGCATTCATTGCACGGACGGCAACCGCGATCGCCCGGCCCTCGGAGACAGTCGGCGGCGAGGACCGGCCAGCGGTTCGGGGATCGGCCGTAGGCGGCGCCTGCTTCTTGTCATGTCACCCCGTTCGGTCGCATCAGCCGATCGACGGTCGGCACCGGGTCGATCCACAGCCAGGTCCGCAGCCGGTCCTGGAGGGCGCCGGGTGAGCGTAGGTGGTCCGCGGCACTGCCACGACGGGGCAAACGAAGGACCTCGATAGGGGCCGCGCGCGCTCAAGCCCGGCCGGAGGTCACCGGCGGCCCCAGAGGGGGCCCTTCGCTATCGCTGGGTCGGGCGCCGTTCCCCCTGGGGTGGACACGGGCCGCAGCACCGCCGGAACTGGAAGGCCTATGGGTCCTGCCGCCCCCCGGGGTCTGTTTAGATGAATGTAGTCGGTTGACCCTGCTGCGCGCAGGCGGCGGGTCGCTCGGCCTCCGCCGCGAGTCCGCCGGATCTCTCCGCCCGGTCAGTCCCGCTCCACCTCGGCGTTGTGATCGCGGACTCGACGCCAAATCGGCAGGTATGATGAATCAAGCCGGGCGCGCCGCTCCGCCATGTACCGGCTAAACGAGGACGTCGTTGACAGGACTGCATCGCCAATCGCCAGCCGCAGCCGCCTCTGCCCCGCCTCTTCGACGTCGTCCGTCTCCCGCAGAAGGTCTTGCACGCGATAGAGATCGACGGTCCCCCCCGCGATCAGCGCGCACGCGTCAGCTGGATGACCGACGCCGTCCGAGTGGCACCAGAGCCAGAGCAGGTGCTCCGCGCTGGCCAGTCGTGTTGGCACATCGAACCAGGGGCGGGTGATCGCCTCCGCCAGAAGTCCCGCCTCGGTCGCGCAGATGCAGGGCCTCAGCGTCAGTTCGATGGGCCGCGGACACAGCTTCGGGTTCATGTGCGCCGCGAACCGCGCGCGCGTCGCCTTCACGAGGCCCGCGGCACACCTGCGCCCGTCCGCGCTGAGGTCGGCGACGATCTCGATTGCGCCGACGTACCGCGCCTGTTCATGCAGGGTCAGCGCGATGGGCCCGACGACGGCGTAGGTATAGCCCTCTGCCTCGAGCCCTCCGACGATGTCGCGGAAGATCGCCGGCAGCATCCCCGGGGTCGGGTTGGCGAGGTCGTTGACGTCGACCAGGAGCGCCTCGATATCGGCCGAGCTGCCGCCCATGCTGTGGAACCTCCGGATCAGATGAGGCTGCGGTAATGCGCGTCCGAGCGCACCGCGTGGCGCTCCCCGGCGAGGTCGAACAACTGCACGAGTTCAGTGATCGTCTCCGGCCTCTGCAGGCGCCGGTCGGCGTAGAGCGTGAACAGCGCGGGCCCACGCATGTAGACCACTCGCCCGCGTGGGAACGTCTCATACTCGTGACCCGCGATCGCCGGCGGCAGGCCGCGGCGGCGCAACGCAGTGGCGCCGATCCTGCGCCAGGCCTCCCAGACCTCGTGGTGGCCACGTGGATGGGTGAGGCAGTCGCCGTAGAGCTCCGCCTCCGCCAAGACCGTGCGGTCCGTGACCAGCACGGTGCGGTCACCCTCCGACACGCTCCAGAAGATGCCGACGCTCGGCAGAGGCTTTGCGGTTTGCGGATGCTGACGGCTCGGGCCGGCGGTGCCGCCCGTGGTCATGGCGCGCCCAGTCCATGGTCGGACCAAGCTGACGTCGGGATGGCGTCGATGGCGATCGCGGTGAGCATGGAACTCGGTCTCAGAGGCTCACGCAGAGCCGATAGAAGGGTTTCCCGCGACGGGCGCGAAAATTTACAGCTGCACGGTGATTCTGGCGCGGCGGACCGACGCACGCTTCGCGAAGACCGCCTTGAACGGCGACGCCGCAGCGGCGGCGAAGACCCAACGGCGGCTGGGCGGTATCTCAGCTGTGCTCGCGTGGCGGTAGGGCTAGAACGCGAACATCGACCGATGCCAGCTTTGCCTCTTACCCAGCGTGCGCAGGCACAGAGAACCTCGTCGTTTGGTGCCGCGAGGTTGGACCGAGGCGGTGTGAGCCGGACTTCGACAGGTTGCGCCACTCGGTATCAAAGTCCGGCCGAGAGGAGGACGTCGGCTTCAGCAGGGGCAGCAGGCGGCCGGCAGCAACCCGGGCGATCAGCGATGGCTGGGCGTGGGCGAGGTTAGAGCACCGTGGATTGTCGACGGCCGACAGGCCGAGGCTCGGACAGCCACGGATCTCTGCGAACCGTCACGGATGTCGGCAGATTTTCCGTACGCCCTGCCGACACGCCAGCCAATTCGATGCTAAGTGCTTGATATTGCTGGCGCGCCCTACGGGAATCGAACCCGTGTTTTCGCCGTGAAAGGGCGACGTCCTGGACCGCTAGACGAAGGGCGCTCTGGCTGGGCCGGGGTTCTATAGTCGGACCGGAGACGCCCGGCAACCGTCCAGGCGCGGCACAGGTGCCACAGGTCCCGAGTTTGACCGCGCGCCGGGTTGGGGCGATGGAGAGCCATGCCCCAGCCCACCCCTCGCATGACCCTCGTCCTCGGCGGGGCGCGGTCCGGCAAGAGCGCCTACGCGGAAGGGCTGATCGAAGCCTGTCCCGGCCCGTGGCTCTACCTCGCCACCGCCCAGGCCTTCGACGACGAGATGGTCGACCGCATCGCCCAGCACCGCGCGCGGCGCGGCGGCGCCTGGCGCACCCGCGACGTGCCGCTCGCCCTGCCGGAGGCGATCGCCGAGGCCGAGGGACCGGTCCTGGTGGACTGCCTCACGCTCTGGCTCACCAACCTGATCCTGGCGGAGGCCGACGTGGCGCAGGCGACGGCGCGGCTCCTCGCCGCCTGCGCCGACGCCCCGGGCCCGCTCGTGCTGGTCGGCAACGAGGTCGGGCTCGGGATCGTCCCCGACAACGCCCTCGCCCGGCGCTTCCGCGACGCCGCCGGCCGCCTCCACCAGCAGCTCGCCGCGCGGGCCGACCGGGTCGTGCTCACCGTGGCCGGCCTGCCGCTGCTCGTGAAGCCGCAGCCCCCTCAGACACAAGTCCGCCCGACAGGAGCCTCCGCATGAGCGACGACGCCGCGCGCCACCGGGAGAAGATGGAGAAGCGCAAGGCCGTCCAGGACGCCGAGGTGGCCGCCAAGACCCTCGAGAAGGGCCTCCTCCTGGTCCATACCGGCCCCGGCAAGGGCAAGAGCACGGCGGCTCTGGGGCTGATGCTGCGGGCGCTCGGCCGCGGCTGGCGGGTCGGCATGGTGCAGTTCATCAAGGGCGGCTGGGACACGGGCGAGCGCCACGCCGTGGCGGCCTTCGGCGACCGGGTCGCGTGGCACACCCTCGGGGAGGGGTTCACCTGGGAGACCCAGGACAAGGACCGGGACATCGCCGCCTGCCGCCACGCCTGGGACGTCGCCGCGGGGCTGATGGCCGATCCCACGATCCGCCTGCTCGTCCTCGACGAGCTGAACATCGCGCTGCGCTACGACTATCTCGACCTCGACGCGGTGCTGGCCGCCCTGCGCGCGCGCCGGCCGGACCTGCACGTCGTGGTCACCGGCCGCAACGCCAAGCCGGCCCTGATCGAGGCCGCCGACCTCGTCACCGAGATGGGCAGCGTCAAGCACCACTTCGCCGCCGGCGTGAAGGCGCAGGAAGGGATCGAGTTCTGAGCCCGCCGCGCGCGAAGGCCCTGATGATCCAGGGCACCGGCTCCGATGTCGGCAAGTCGCTGATCGTGGCGGGGCTGGCGCGCGCCTTCACCGAGCGGGGCCTGAGGGTCCGGCCGTTCAAGCCGCAGAACATGTCGAACAACGCCGCCGTCACCGCCGACGGCGGCGAGATCGGCCGGGCGCAGGCGCTCCAGGCCCGCGCCGCCCGGGTGGCGCCCTCCGTGCACATGAACCCGGTCCTGCTGAAGCCGCAGAGCGAGGTCGGCTCCCAGGTGGTGGTGCAGGGCCGGATGGTCGCCACCGTGAAGGCGCGCGACTACCAGGCCTGGAAACCCCGGCTCCTGTCCGCCGTCCTGGACAGCTTCGCGCGCCTCGCGGAAGACGCCGACCTCGTCCTCGTCGAGGGCGCGGGCTCCGCCTCCGAGGTCAACCTGCGCGCGGGCGACATCGCCAATATGGGCTTCGCCCGGGCCACCGACACGCCGGTGGTGCTGGTCGGCGACATCGACCGGGGCGGGGTGATCGCGAGCCTCGTCGGCACGAAGGCGGTGATCGACCCCGAGGACGCCGCGCTGATCGCCGGCTTCCTCGTCAACCGGTTCCGGGGCGATCCGAGCCTGTTCGCCGACGGCATGCGGCTGATCGCCGAGAAGACCGGCTGGGCGGCGCTCGGCCTCGTGCCGCACTTTCCCGGCGCCGCGCGCCTGCCGGCCGAGGACGTGCTGGGCCTCGCCGGCTCGGAAGCGCGCGGACCGGGCTCCGTCACGGTGGCGGTGCCGGTGCTGCCGCGCATCGCCAATTTCGACGATCTCGACCCGCTGCGGGCGGAGCCGGGCGTGTCCGTGGTCCTGGTCCGGCCCGGCACGCCGATCCCCGCCGAGGCCGCCCTCGTGCTGCTGCCGGGCTCGAAGACCACGATCGACGACCTGGAGGCCTTCCGCCAGGAGGGCTGGGACGTCGACCTGCGCGCCCATGTCCGCCGGGGCGGCCGGGTGCTCGGCCTGTGCGGCGGCTACCAGATGCTGGGCAAGAGCCTCGCCGACCCGCACGGGATCGAGGGGGCGCCGCGCACGGTGCCGGGCCTCGGGCTCCTCGACGTCGACACCGTGATGACGCCGGAGAAGCGCCTCGCCGCCGTCACCGGCGCGAGCCTGCCCGACGGCGTGCCGTTCTCCGGCTACGAGATGCATATCGGCGCGACCGCGGGCCCCGACACGGCCCGGCCGCTGCTGCGCCTCGCCGACGGCCGCCGGGACGGGGCGGTCTCGGCGGACGGGCGCGTGGCCGGGACCTACGTCCACGGCCTGTTCGCCGACGACGCCCAGCGGGCGGCCTGGCTCGCGCGCCTCGGCACCCTCTCGGAGGGCGCCGGCTACGAGGCCGGGGTCGAGGCGGCCCTCGACGGCCTCGCGCGACACATCGCGGCCCATGTCGACTGCGACCGCCTCCTGGCGCTTGCCCGGTAGCCGGGGCCTGAGCCAGGGATTACTCCGTGTCATGCCGGCCCCGCCACGAAGGGCCGCACGCGCTCGGAGGAACGCCCCATGCCGCCCACGCCGTCCCCCGCCGGGGAGGATCTCGCCGCGAGCACCGTCCGGACCGTGACCCTGCGGCTGATGCCGCTCCTCGGCCTGCTCTACCTGATCGCCTATATCGACCGGCAGAACGTCTCCTACGCCAAGCTGGAGATGGTCGGCAGCCTCGGCCTCTCCGAGACCGCCTACGGCCTCGGGGCCTCGCTGTTCTTCCTCGGCTACTTCCTGTTCGAGGTGCCGGCCAACGTCTTCCTGGAGCGGGTCGGCGCGCGGATCTGGTTCGCCCGGATCATGATCACCTGGGGGATCGTCACCGTCCTGCTGGGCTTCACCCAGGGCACGGCGATGTTCTACGTGCTGCGCTTCCTGCTCGGCGCCGCGGAGGCCGGCTTCTTCCCCGGCGTGCTGTTCGCCCTCACGCTCTGGTTCCCCCAGACCCACCGGGCGCGGATGATCGGCTGGTTCATGATCGCGAGCGCCGTCGCCAACGCGGTCGGCGCGGCGGTCGGCGGGGCGCTGCTCGGCCTCGACGGGCTGCTCGGCCTCCAGGGCTGGCAATGGGTGTTCCTGGCCACCGGCGCGCCGGCAATCCTCATGGCCGCGGTGGTGCTGTTCGTCCTGCCGGACGGCCCCGAGACCGCGCCCTGGCTGTCGCAGGCCCAGCGCGACTGGCTCGCCCGCACGCTCCGGGCCGAGCGCGAGGACGGCGGCCACGTCGACCACGGCAACCCGTTCGCGGCGCTCCTCGACCGGCGGGTGCTGATGCTCGCCGGGGTCTACGTCTCGCTGCCGCTCGCCGCCTACGGCCTTGGCTACTGGCTGCCGACCGTGGTCAAGGGCTTCGGCGTCTCGAACCTGACCAACGGCTTCCTCAACATCATCCCGTGGATGGCGACGGCCTTCGCCCTGTGGTGGGTGCCGCGCCACGCCGCCCGCACGGGCGCGCAGGGCAACGCGCTGACCTGGCACGTGGTCGGACCGGCCCTGGTCGGGGCGGCGGGCCTCGCGCTCAGCGTCGTCCTGCCGGGCAACGCCGTGAAGTTCGCCTGCCTGTGCGTGGCCGCGGCCGGGACCTTCGCGGCCCAGCCGGTCTTCTGGTCGATGCCCGGGACGTTCCTGCGCGGCGCCTCGGCGGCCGCCGGGATCGCGGCGATCAACTCGGTGGGCAATCTCGGCGGCTTCGTGGCCCAGAACGCCGTGCCCTTCATCCGCGACCAGACCAAGAGCGACCTCGTGCCGATGCTGTTCCTGGCCGCCTGCCTGGCCCTGGGCGCCGGCCTCATGTTCGTGGTCCTCTCGGCCCTGCGGCGGGACGCGGCGCGGCGGTCGGTCCCGGCCGGCGCGCGACCGGCCTGAACACGGGCCGGGTTCGTGCGTTATCCTTCCTCAGGCCGGATTGTCCGGCAGGATGATGCCGACCCGCGCGTCCGCGGGCCATCGTCGAGGAGGGCACCGCGATGAGCCAGGGATTCCCGCTACTGATCCTCGCCTTCGGCACGCTCGGCGGCATCTGGTTCCTGGCCGCCGCGGCCCGGAAGCAGGTCGCCGACGCCAAGGGCAGCCCGGAGCGCTCGAACCTGATCCACCACCACGGCGGCGCGCCGCGGCCGAACATGCCGGGCACCGAGCACTGAGGATCGCGCGGCCGATCCCTCAGCCGGCGGCGATCCGCCGGCAATGCGCGAGGGCGGCGCCGATCAGGTTGTCGCTGGCCTCGGGCGTGCGGAACGCCGAGTGCGCCGACAGGGTGACGTTCGGCAGGCTCGCCAGCGGGTGATCCGCCGGCAGGGGCTCGACCGTGAACACGTCGAGCCCGGCCCGCGCCACCTGGCCGGTGCGCAGGGCCTCGACCAGGGCGGCCTCGTCGAGCACCGCCCCGCGGGCGGTGTTGATCAGCATCGCGCCGGGCTTCATCGCGGCGATCCGCGCGGCCGACAGGAAGCCGCGCGTCGCGTCGGTGAGGAGCAGGTGGAGCGAGACCACGTCGCTCTCAGCGAGCAGGCGGTCGAGGGGGACGAAGTCGACGCCGGGATGGGCCTTCGGTGTCCGGTTCCAGGCGAGCACCCGCATGCCCACGCCCCGGCAGAGGCGCGCCATCTCGGCGGCGATCCCGCCGAACCCGACGAGGCCGACGGTCTTGCCGGTGAGCTGGATCCCCTCCGTGCGCAGCCAGGATCCGGCGCGCATCGCCCGGTCCATCTCGGGCAGGCCGCGGGCGGCGGCCCACATCAGCGCGAAGGCGCACTCGGCGACCGCCGTGTCGCCGTAGCCCTTGATGGTGTGGACGGTGACGCCGAGGGCGTCCCGGAGCGCCTCCGGGTCCATGTAGCTGCGGGCGCCGGTGCCGAGGAACACGACGTGCTTCAGGCCCGCGCAGGCCCGGGCCACGTCGAGGGGGAGGGCGGTGTGGTCGATCACCGCGGTCTCGGCGCCGTCGAGGATCGCGGGCAGGTCCTGCGGCGCGATGCCGGGATCCGCGTGGATCGCGAAGGGCGGGTCGCCGGGGCGCAGCAGCCGCCGGGCCACCGCCGCCAGGGTCTCGCTGGCGTCCACGAACACAGCGCGCATCGGCGTCTCCCTCATCCGGCCCCGTCCGGCCCCGTCCGGCCACGATGCGTCCGGTGCGCGGGCCGTGCCAAGGCCCGATCGGGGCATGCCGCCGTCCCGGCGCGCGGAGCGAAGACGGCTCAGCCCGCCAGGGTCAGGCAGAGCCCGAGGAGCGCCAGCACGAGCCCGCCCTGGAGCCAGCAGGCCGTCCGGTAGAGGGTCAGGGCCCGGGCGATGTCGTCGGCCGCGGCCGCGTCCCGGCCGTCGCCCATATGGGCGTCCGGGACGAGGGTGCCGTCGTAGACCCGCGGCCCCGCGAGCCGCAGGCCCAGCGCGCCGGCCATGGCGGATTCGGGCCAGCCGGCATTCGGCGAGCGGTGCCGGCGCGCGTCCCGGGCCATCGCCCGGAGCGCCCCGCGGGCGTCGGCGCCCCGCAGGGCCGCCGCCCCGGCGATCAGCAGGCCCGCGAGCCGGGAGGCCGGCAGGTTCACGCCGTCGTCGAGCCGCGCGGCCGCCCAGCCGAAGGCCTCGTAGCGCGGGCTGCGGTGGCCGATCATGCTGTCGGCGGTGTTGATCGCCTTGTAGAGGGCGCCGCCCGGCAGGCCGAGGCAGCCGATCCAGAAGGCCGGCGCCACGATCCCGTCGGAGAAGTTCTCCGCCAGGCTCTCGATCGCGGCCCGGCAGACCGCTGCCTCGTCGAGGCGGTCCGGGTCGCGCCCGACGATCATCGCCACGGCCCGGCGCCCCGCCTCCAGGCCGCCCGCGCGCAGGGCCGTCTCCACGGCGGCGACGTGCTGGTGCAGGCTGCGCTGCGCCGGCAGGCTGGCGCAGATCAGGCCGAGGAGGAGCAGGGCGGGGAGGGGGCCGGCGAGCCCCGCCAGCGCCGCGACGGCGAGGGCGGCCGAGCCGACCGCGGCGAGGAGCAGCGCCAGCGCGAGGCAGCCGGCGCCCCGCCGCCGGCGCGCCGAGCCGCGGTTGAGACCGCGCTCCAGGGCGGCGATCAGCCGGCCGATCCAGGTGACAGGGTGACCGGCCGCCCTGTAGAGCGCGTCGGGATAGCCGGCCGCCGCCTCGATCCCGAGGGCGACGGCGAGGACGGCGAGCGTGTCGGCAAACGTACCGGGCAGATGGACCATTCGGTGTGGAGCGTTCCCGCGCGTGAGGTCGCCCCGATCGCGCATGGCGGCGATCTCGGCGGACTCCGACAAGCCTTTCCCGACGCGCCGGAGCCCTGGCTCGACCTCTCGACGGGGATCAACCCGGTCCCCTATCGCGTGCCCGCACTGGAGGCCAGCGCCTGGACGCGCCTGCCCGAGGCCGCCGAGGTCCGCGCCCTCCGGGAGGCCGCCGCCGCGGCCTACGGCGCGCCGGATGCCGACCACGTCGTGCCCGCGCCCGGCACCCAGATCCTGATCGAGACCCTGCCCCGGCTCCTGGCCCCGACCGAGGTCGCGGTGGTCGGGCCGACCTACGCCGAGCACGCCGCCGCCTGGGCGCGGGCCGGGCACGCGGTGGCGGAGGTCGCGGGCGTCGACGCCCTCGGCGAGGCCCGGGTGGTGGTGCTCGTCGATCCCAACAACCCGGACGGGCGGACCCACCCGCTGGCCGAGCGCCGGGCGCTCGCCGCGGCGCTCAACCGGCGCGGCGGCCTGCTCGTCGCCGACGAGGCCTTCGCCGACCTGGAGACGGTGGAGAGCCTGTGCCCTCACGTCGCCGCACCGGACTCGGCGCCGGGCCTCGTGGTGCTGCGCTCCTTCGGCAAGACCTACGGGCTCGCCGGCCTGCGCCTCGGCTTCGCGGTCGCCGAGCCCGGCACGGCGGCCCGGATCGCCGAGGCCCTCGGACCCTGGGCGGTGTCGGGCCCCGCCCTGGCGATCGGGCGCGCGGCCCTGTCGGACGCGGGCTGGCGCGCCGAGGCCGCCCGGGCCCGGGCCGCGGACGCGGGCCGCCTCGACCGGATGATCGCCCGGGCCGGCGGCCGCGTCGTCGGCGGCACGTGCCTGTTCCGGACCGCCGATTTCCCCGACGGGCCGGACCTCTACCGGCGGCTGGCGGCGTCCGGGATCGCGGTGCGGCGCTTCGCCGGGCGCCCGGAGCGCCTGCGCTTCGGCCTGCCGCCCGACAGGGCGGGCTGGTGCCGGCTGTCGCGGGTGCTCAGGTAGGCCGCGCCCCCGGCGGGTGCGGGTCGCGGGCCGCCACGATCACGGCCAGCGCCGAGAAGGCGAGGCCGACCGCGCAGACGCCCGGCCAGCCGACGAGCAGGAAGGCCTGCGAGCCGGCGTAGGCGCCGAGCGCCCCGAACACGAACAGGGTCGTGAACAGCACGGTGTTGATGCGGCCCCGCGCCCCCGGGACCAGCGCGTAGGCCCGCGTCTGGTTGGCGATGAGCGCGCCGTTCATGCCGATGTCGATGAGCAGCACGCCGAGCGCCACCGCGGCGAGCGACCAGGTGCCCCCCGCCCAGAGCACCGCGAAGGAGAGGGCGACCAGCAGGCTGCCGCCGAGGACGACGGGCTTCGCCCCCCGCCGGTCGGTGAAGCGGCCCGAGATCGGCGCCACGAAGGCCCCGCAGACGCCGATCACCCCGAACAGCCCGGCCCCGGCGGCGGTGAGGCCGAAGGGCGGCCCCTCGACCAGCAGGGCCAGGGTCGCCCAGAAGGCGTTGAAGCCCGCGAACAGCAGCGCCTGCGACAGGCTCGCCGTGCGCAGGACCGGCTGGCTGCGGGCGAGGTGGAGGATCGACAGCATCAGGGCGCGGTAGCGCAGCGGGTGCGTCTGCACCGTGTGGGGCAGGGTGGCCCGCGCGATGCCCGCCATGGCGAGGGCCAGCACGGACGCGACCAGGAAGACCGGCCGCCAGCCGAGATGCGCCCCCAGGAAGCCGCTCGCCGTGCGGGCGAGCAGGATGCCGGTGAGGAGCCCGGTCATGACCTGGCCGACGATCCGCCCGCGGCTCGCGTCCGGGGCGAGTTCGGCCGCGAACGGGACCGCCTGCTGGGCCGCGCAGGACAGGACCCCGACCACCAGATGGGCGAGCGCGAGGCAGGCGAGGTTCGGGGCGAGGCCCACGGCGAGCAGCGCCAGGGCGAGGCCGAGGCACTGTCCCACGATCAGGGCGCGGCGCGGCAGGGCGTCGCCGAGCGGCACGAGCCCGACGATGCCGAGCCCGTAGCCGACCAGGGCCGTGGTCGGCACCCACAGGGCGGCGCGGTCGCCGAACTCGGCCACGATCAGGCCGAGCAGCGGCTGGTTGTAGTAGATGTTGGCCACGGCCCCGCCGGCGATCAGCGTCAGGCCGAGCCGGGCCTTCGCGTCGAGGGGCGTGGTCACGGCTGGGTCGGGGGCAGGCAGGCACGCCGCCGCGGAAGGGCCATGGTCGGGTCCGTGTGGGGAGGGTGATCGGAGCCGCGAGCGATACGGGCGGAGCGCGCCGCCGGGCAAGCTGCGGCGATGCATCCCTGCCGGCACCCCCCGGGGCCCTTCACCGGGGCCGACGGCGCACCATATGCATCAGACGCAGCCGGCGCTGCCCGCATGCCGGCGGGCGCCGCGGACCGGTGCGCCGGGCGACGAGCCTCGCGAGGTTTACGGACCGGACTACGAACGAGAGGGCGGTTTCGTTCCGCGAGAACGGCGCCGGGGCCGCCGCAGCAGGGAGTACGGGATGCCGAACTACCGCGTCGACTTCGCCAAGGAGATCCTCGGGGTGCCGTTCACGATCGGCTCGGTCGCGATCGCGCGGGCCCGCGATCCCGAGCGCGCCCGCCGCGCCGCGGAGCTGCGATTCGCCCGCCAGCACGGCGTCGGCGACTGGCGCGAGCGGGCGGACCTCGCCACGGTGGCCGAGCGGCTCTGACGGCGCGACCTTGACGGCGCGACCTTGACGGCGCGACCTTGACGGCGCGACCTTGACGGCGCGACCTTGACGGCGCGACCTTGACGGCGCGACCTTGACGGCGCGACCTTGACGGCGCGACCT
>Ga0207953_10146_pt1 | contig 16129 bp, 14 predicted proteins | sample AntDryMetagUQ313_FD_188091 | JGI IMG/M metagenome (GOLD analysis project Ga0207953, IMG submission 188091) | Polar desert microbial communities from Antarctic Dry Valleys - UQ313 (SPAdes) | ecosystem: Environmental > Terrestrial > Soil > Desert | place: Antarctic Dry Valleys | collected 2008-12-31
TCAGGCTGAAGGGCAGATCAGTCGGCTGAAGATGCTCAAGCGTACCATGTACGGCCGCGCCAGCTTCGCACTGCTTCGCCGCCGCGTGCTCCTTGCTACCTGATCCACGCAAAGTGCGGGAGAACCGAACTCGTGGCCCTTCCGTCCGGTCGTCGGATCCGAGCATAATGATGGGGGTCATAGTCGCGTGAAGCTCGCGCGGCTGGCCAATCCTACCGCGAAGCCTCGGCTAGGCTGGCCAACCCGAGCGTCATCGAGCATGCTGCGTACCCTAGCACCCCTACCAGATTGGCTCCTCCGAGATTGGGCGTTGTGATGGCGTTCGATCCGCGCCATCAGTCGCAGGAGCCGGTCATCGCCAACTCGATGGGAATTCCGTGAGCAGTCTGAAATTTGGGACGAGCGGCTTGCGCGGTCTCGTAGCCGACCTCGTCGGCGGCCCGAGCTACGCCTATGCCAGCGCGTTCTTCCGATCCGTGTCCGCGGGCGAAGGCCGCCGCATGGTCGTCATCGGGCGTGATTTGCGCGACAGCAGCCCCGGCATCGCCGCGACGGTGGCGGACGCCGCGGCAGGCGCCGGCTTCACGGCGATCGATTGCGGCCCGCTGCCGACCCCGGCCCTCGCCCTCGAGGCGATGCGGCGCGGTGCCTATGCGGTCATGGTCACAGGCAGCCACATCCCCGAGGATCGCAACGGCCTGAAATTCTACCGGCCCGAGGGTGAGATCACCAAGAGCGACGAGGCCGCGATCCTGGCCGCCCTGGAGGAGGGCGCGTCCGGCGAAGGCCAGGCCTCATCGCCCACCACGCCTGAACCCGACGCGATCGCGCGCTATCAGCAGCGCTACGCTGCCGCCTTCGCGCCGGACATCCTGCAAGGCCTGCGGATCGCGGTCTATCAGCAGAGTTCGGTGGCCCGCGACCTGATGGCCGACCTGCTCGCCGGCTTCGGCGCGCAGGTGACACCGATCGGCCGGTCGCAGGTCTTCGTGCCGATCGATACAGAGGCCCATCGTCCGGAGGACATCGCCTTCATCCGCGACGTCATGGCATCAGGTTCCTTCGACGCGCTCGTGACCACGGACGGTGACGCCGATCGGCCGCTCGTGGCCGACGGCACGGGTCGGATCCTGCGGGGCGACGTGCTCGGGCTCATCACCGCCCGCTTCCTGGGTGCCGACACGGTGGTGGTGCCGGTCACGGCCGGCTCGGCCCTCGAACATTCCGGCGGCTTTGGGAAGGTCGTTCGTACGAAGGTGGGATCGCCGTTCGTCATCGCCGGCATGGAGCAGGCGACGTCGGCCGGGGCGCGGATCGTCGCCGGCTTCGAGGCAAACGGCGGATTCCTGCTAGGATCGAACGTCACGCTCCACGGCAGGACATTGGCCGCCCTTCCGACGCGCGACGCAATGCTGCCGATCCTCGCCACATTGGCAGCGGCGCGCGCGACCGGCACCGCCCTTGCGGATCTCGTGGCCTCTCTGGATGCGGGCGAGATGGCCAGCGATCGCCTGCCCAACACCCCATCCGACACGAGCGCCGCCTTCCTCGATCGCCTTCAGGATGCAGACTTCCGGGCCGCCTTCCTCGGCCCGATCGGGTCGTCGGGCTCGATCGATCAGCAGGACGGGATCCGGATCGAACTGGACGGCGGGCGCACGATCCATTTCCGGGCTTCGGGAAACGCGCCCGAGCTGCGCTGCTACGCGGAGGCCAAAACGGCACAGGAGGCGCAGGACCTCGTCCGGTGGGGACTTGCCTCCGCCGCGACCGCGATGTCGGCAAAAGCCTGAACCCTCACGAAGTCTCGGAGCGGTCCCTAACATCACAAGGGGCCGAGGCTCCCCTCAAGGCGCACCGACGACCTTCGCCTCCCTCGGGCTGCCGCTCAGAAGGCTACACCAGCGGTCCTCGCGCGGGCGACCCGACCGCCGGACGCGGCTCGCTAGCGATCGGCATACTCCGCCGCGACGAGCCTGCGCAGGCCCGCTTCGAGAGCGATGCGCGGATGCCAGCCGGTCCGGTCGAGGAAGCGCGTTGAGTCGAGCATCTTGAAGGCCGCGCCCTGGAACGAACCGGGCGGGCTCACCAGGGGAACGGACCAGTCGAGCGCGGCCAGGGCCGCCAGCGCCACCGCCTCGACGGTGACGGGCGTGTTGGCGGCGCAGTTTATGATCTCGTTGTCGAACGCCCGGTCGGCCGCCAGGATCGCGTCGATCTGGTCGTCGACGTACAGCACCTCGCGGATGGTCTGCGGGTTGCCCCAGACCTCGAACTGCTCAGCGCCCGCCGCCTTCTCCCGCACGGCGCGGTCGAGCAGGGCGCCGACGAAGTGGCTGCGATCGGAGGCCTTGTTGTCGTGCGGTCCGTACAGGGTCGCCAGAACGCAGTGCAGGAAGGTCAGGCCGTACTGGTGCGCGTAGGCCGCCGAGCCCGTCGCCAGGACCTGCTTGGCGAGCCCGTAGCCGATCACGGACGGGTGCGTGGGTCCCTGCCCGAACCGCGCCTCGGGGAGCGGCTCCGCCGATTCCGGGTAGGTGCAGGACGAGCCCGTGGAGACGAGCTTGGCCTGCGGCTGGTACAGCCGCCACGCCTCGAGGACGTTGAGGTGGACCCGGGCGTTGATCGCCAGGAGCTCGCCCTGGATGTCGTACTGCACCGCGCCGGTGCGCTGGCGGGTCACCACGTGGAAGATCCGGCCGGCCGGCGGCGCCGCGCGCAGCGCCCGCTCGACATTCGCCCAGTCGGAGAGGTCGCCCGCCGTGCGGCCGATCCCGACGACCTCGCGGCCCTCGGCTCGGAGCCGCGGGACGAGGTTGCGCCCGAGGAAGCCGTCCGCCCCGATGACGATGTCGCGCTCAGGCCCCGGCATGCTGAGCCCCCTCGCGATAGGCCTCGCGATACCACGCGATCGTCGGCCGCAGCCCGTCCGCGAGTCCCGTGAAGCTCGACAGCCCGAAGCGCTCCCGCAGCCGCCGGTTGGTCGAGCGGCGGGCGAGCACGCCGTGAGTCGCCGTGTCGGGGGCGTGCACAGGCCGGTGCTCCCCGGCCACCTCCAAGATGGTTCGGGCGAGGTCGAGCAGGGTCGTGGTCTCGCCGCGGCAGAGGTTGAGCGCGCCGCTCGTCTCCCGCATCTCCAGGGAGCGGGCGAACACGTCGACGACGTCGCCGACGTAGATGAAGTCGCGCTCGACCAGCGGGTTGCCCTTGATCTCGAAGCGCTCTCCCGGTGCCAGCGCGCGCATCACGAAGGCCGGCAGGACGTGTGCCTTGCGCGGATCCGTCGAGTCGTGGGGACCGTAGGGGTTGCTCAGGCGGAAGCTGATCGTGTGGATGCCGTAGCGCTCGGCGTGGAGGTCGGCGATCACCTCGGACCAGCGCTTCGACCAAGCGTAGAAGGCCTCGTTCCGGTTGGGCGGCGCGTTGAGGTCGACAGCCTGCGCGTCGTCGAGGGGATCGCAGGCCGCCGGGTAGACCGCGACGCTCGAGGCCGCGCGCACCTCGCGGATGCCCTTCGTCAGGCAGAATCGGTATAGGCGGTTGGCGATCTCGGCGTTGCCGGTGAGCAGGTCACTCTGCGCCGTCTCGAACTTGTCGGCGTCATAGCGCTGCGCGGCGACGTTGACGACGATCGTGTCGGCGGGGACCGACAGCGCCTCCAGGGCGTCGAAGCGCGCGGCCTCGGTCGCCCCCGGGACCGCCTGGCCGGAGGGGCTGACCGCGATCAGCCGCGGCACGCGGCCGGCGAGATGCGCGACGAGGTTGCGGCCGACGAAGCCGGACGCACCGACGACGACGACGGTGTCGGGCAACGAGGACAAGGGGAGGGCGGCCACGCTCAGACCCCCTTCGGCAGGTCGGCGGCGGTGATCACCTTGAGTTCCGGCACCGGAACGATGAAGGCGCCGCCGTTCTCGAGGTAACGGCGCTCGCGCGCCAGGAACTCGTCGATGAAGTTCCAGGCGAGCACCAGGTAGGCGTCGGGCGCGGGCACGCTGCCCTCCTCGACGATCGGGATGCGGGCGCCGGGGATCAGGCGGCCGAACTTGAGCGGATTCTTCTCGGCCGCGTACTGGACCAGCCGCGGGCCGATGCCGAAGGCGTTGAGCAGCGTCGCGCCCTTGGCTGGGGCACCGTAGGCGTGGACCGTCTTCCTCTCGGCGTGCATGCGCTCCAGCAGGTCGAGCAGCGCCGCCTGCAGGCGGCGGACGTTCTCGGCGAAGCCGACATAGGTCTCGAACTTGTCGTAGCCGCGGGCCTCCTCGTCGGCGCGCATGCGCTTGACCGTGTCGCTGACCGGATGGGCGCCGGGGAAGCCGACATGCGCCTCGAGGGAACCGCCATGGACCGGGACGACGCTGACGTCGAAGACCTCGAGGCCGTGGCGCGCGAACAGCTGCTCCAGGGAGCGGAGCGTGTAGTAGCACAGGTGCTCGTGGTAGATCTGATCGAAGGCGGTGTTCTCGATCATGCCGCCCAGGTAGATCGCCTGCACGACGAAAACGCCGTCCGGCTTGAGCAGCGTGACGATGCCCTTCACGACGCTGTGCAGCTCCTCCAGGTGGAAGAAGACGCCGGCGGCGGTGATCAGGCTCGCCGGCCCGTCCTGCGCGCGGACGATCTCGGCGGTCTCGGCGTTGAAGAAGCGGTTCAGCGTCGGCACGCCGGCGGCGCGGGCCAGTTCCACCACGTTCGAGGCGGGCTCGACGCCGCAGCGGCGCAGGCCGAAGGGCTCGTACTGCCGCAGCCACGTGCCGTCGTTGCTGCCGATGTCGACGACGAGGTCCTGCGGCCCGAGGCCGTACCGCTCCACGAGACGGGCCGCCGTCTGGCGGAAATGCTCCACCAGCGTCTTCGTCGTGCCCGAGACGTAGGGGTAGTCGCTGAACATGCTCTCCTTCGGGATCGTGTGATCGATCTGGACGAGCGTGCAGTCGTGGCAGAAGCCGGCGCGCAGGGGAAAATGCGGCTCGCGGCGGTCCGCGAGTTCCGGCGGGATCAGGCGGTTGCAGTGCGGCTGATCGGTCAGGTCGAGGAACAGCTCGACATCGCGTCCATCGCAGACGCGACAAGCCATGGCGAGTTTCGTTCCCGTCATCCTACGACCTGTGACATCCGCGGCGCGAGGCTCTACGACCCCGCGAGGCTTATCGGCTGAGCCAGGGCAGCGCAACGCGCGGTCGCAGCTCGATCGAAGTCAGAGCCGAAAGGCGAGACAGTTTTGCCATCGCGCATGTCCCTCAGCGGCGAAGATCCACAATGACCGCGGTGGATATCCGTAAGCACAAACCCCAGGTCCGCAGAAAGCAATGATCTCGACACCGAGTTGGACAGTCCGCAAATCCCACCACGTCATGAAGGACCGCTGGCTCGGTCTCCGTGCCGACGACTGTGTGACGCCGTCGGGTCACATCGTCGATCCCTATTACGTGCTTGAGACGCCGGACATCGCGCTCGTGCTGGGCATCGACGCGGCCGATCAGGTCATCCTCGTACGCCAGTACCGCCACGCTCATGGAGGCCCGAGCCTGGAGCTTCCGGGCGGGGCCATCGACCCCGCCGACCCCGATATCCTCGCGGCCGCCGAGCGCGAGATGCGCGAGGAGACCGGCTACATCTTCGCGGATGCCGAGCACGTGGTCACCCTGAATGCGGATCCGGCCCGCTACGCCAACCGCATGCATCTCGTCCGCGCGCGCGTGACATCGGCCGGGCCGGCGCAGCCGGATCCCGGCGAGGACATCGCCGTGTTGCGCGTACCGCGGGCCGAGGCCTTACAGCTCGCCCAATCGGGCGCCATCGTCGGAGCCGTACACGCCGCCATGCTCCTGATCGGCCTGTCCGGCACAGGATGATGTCCATCACCGGATTGTGGATCGAGCGATCGAACCGCTGACAAGACCCGCGCGTTCCGCCAATACGATTAATTGTCGGTTAAAGAGCGGATCGAAGCGTGCCCGATTACGACATCCAGATCGTCGCTCCGCGAGATCGGCAAGCTGCGGACGCAGAGCGCGAGACCCTGCCCAAGCGCAAGCTCGACTGGGATCGCGCCATGCGCGAGGCCGCGGAAGCGGAACTCTCGATTCAGTCGCACGACTGAGCGTGCCGGACGGCCAAGCGTGCCCCGGCGAGCCCCCCTCCTGGGTCCCTTCCTACCCCGTCAGCGCGACCTCCCGCAGGAAGGCGAGCAGGTCGTCCGACCTGAAGTGATGCACGGCGAGCCCCGCCGCACGGCCGGCGGCAAGATCCGTCTCCTGATCGCCGACCAGGAAGCTGCGCGCGCGGTCGATGTCCCAATGGGCCATCAGGTCGAGGATCATGCCGGGCTCGGGCTTTCGCCATCCGTGGACCGCCCTGTAGGCCTCGACCGTCCCGTCCGGATGATAGGGGCAGTAGCGTAGATCATCGATATGCGCGCCGGCCTCGCGCAGGTCGTCCCGCATCCAGGCGGTCAGACGGGCGACGTCGGCCTCAGTGTAGAAGCCGCGGGCGACCCCCGCTTGGTTCGTGATGACGAACACGAAGTAGCCGGCATCATTCAGCGCGCGGACGGCGTCGCGCGCGCCCGCCATCCACTGGAACCGGTCCACGGAACCGACATACCCGTGGTCGTGATTGAGAACGCCGTCCCGATCGAGGAAGGCGGCCGGTCTTCTCCGACGGGCCGGGATCTCTTCCTGGGCTCGGGCGTAGCTCTCGGGCACGCCGATATCGAGGAAGTAGCCGTCATGGGCCTCGCCGACCACGCGGCCCTCGGCGACCAGAGCGGGCAGGACGTCCCGTTCCAGCGAGCAGGCCGGTGGCAGGCCGGTGAGTGCATCGCGGCGCACCAGGTAGACGCCGGCGTTGACGAGACCGGGACCCGGCTTAGGCGGCCGCTCGAGGAAGGCTGTGATCCGGACGCCGTCGAGCAGCGCGACGCCGTAACGCGCCGCGTCCGGCACCCGACGGAGCGACATGACCATCGCCGCATCGGGGTGACGCGCCGCCATAGCGGGCAAGGAGAGCAGGTTCACGTCGAACCACGAGTCGCCGTTCAGCAGGAGAAAGGTCTCGTCGGCCTCGGGAAGGGCGTGCACGACGGCGCCCCCGGTCCCGGCCTGCTCCGGCTCGACCGAGACCCGCAGCGTCATGCCGAAGCGTCGCGCGACCGGGTTGTCGGCGGCGTAGGCGCGGATCTTCTCGCTGTGGAACGAGGCCAGCAGCACGATTTCGGTGAAGCCGTGGCGGCCGAGTTCGAACAGCAGCACGTCTAGGAAAGGCTCCCCGGCCACGGGCAGCAGCGGCTTGGGCATCGCCGAGGTCAGCGCGCCGAGGCGCGTGCCGAAGCCGCCGCACAGGATCATGGCTTGCCGGACAAGGCTTCCACCCTTCCGCTCTGGCTCGGTCACAGGCCGCCCCTCACGCTGCCGTCCCGCGGGGGAACAGATTTTCCTCGACGAGGCCGCACACGATGTGCGCGGCAGTGATGTGAATCTGCTGGATCAGCGGCGTGGCGTCCGACGGCGCGTGCAGGCAGGCATCCGCCCGCTCGGGCATCGCCCCGCCCGTCGCCCCCGTGAAGGCGACGACCCGCAGACCCAGGCCGCGTGCCGCGTCCATCGCCTTCAGCACGCTCGGCGACCGCCCCGACGTGGAGAGCGCGAGCAGGACATCGCCCGGCCGCCCGAGGGCCAGAACCTGCCGCTCGAACACGTGCTCGTAGCCGTAATCGTTGCCGATCGCGGTGATCACCGAGGTGTCGGTGGTCAGCGCCACGGCCGCGGCGGGCGGCCGGTCGTAGTTGAGCCGCGAGACGAACTCGCCCGCGATGTGCTGCGCGTCGGCAGCACTGCCGCCATTGCCGATCGTCAGGAGCTTGCCGCCGCCGCGCAGGGACGCGGTCACGAGATCGGCGATCTCGGCGAGGGTCGCATGGAAGCGGAAATCGTCGAGAGCGGCCTGGAAGGTGTCACGGGTCTGCGTGAGAAAATCGACGATCGCGCTCATGATCACCTCGGTCCGTTCCCGCACCGGCCGCCTTGTCGGGCCGACCGGCTGGGCGTTCGCTGTAGGCTCCGCTGATCCCGATCAGACGTTGGCGAACCGCGAGTTGCGGATCATCCGGAAGCCCTTGATCAGCTCCTTGATGCCCCGGTCGAGGTCGAAATCGGGGAACCAGCCGGTCGCCTCAAGCTTCTCGTTGGACACGATGTAGTCGCGCTTGTCCGGATCCTCGCCGATCGGGGCCTCGACGTAGACGAAGCTCGGAACGTGCGTCTTGATGCGCTCGCAGAGTTCCAGCTTCGACAGGTTGGCGCTCGACAGGCCGAGATTGTACGCCTCGCCGCGCATCCGGTCGTAATTGTCCATCGCGTGGATGAAGCCTTTGGCGACGTCGCGGATGTGGATGTAGTTGCGCTTGAAGTGGCCCTCGAAGACCAGGAGCGCCCGGTCGGTCACGGCCCGGTGCGTGAAGTCGTTGACGAGGAGGTCGAGCCGCATGCGCGGCGCCATGCCGAACACCGTTGCGAGCCGCAGGCTGACGCCGCGGCCGCTGTCGAGCACGGCCTTCTCGGCCTCGACCTTAGTGGTGCCGTACAGCGAGATCGGCCGCAGGGGCGAGTCCTCGGTGCAGAACTTGCCGGCCTCTCCGACGCCGTAGCCCGAGTTGGTCGTCGGGTAGACGATCCTCTGCTCGCCGCCCGCGCGCTCGACCAGGGCGATCACGGCGTCACGGTTGAGCGTCGTGGCGCCGATCGCGTCCTCCTTGCACAGGGGCGCACCGACCAGGGCGGCGAGGGGGATGAGCACGTCGTGCTTCGGGATCAGCTCGTCCAGGATGCGCGTGTCGCGCGCGTCACCCTTGATCGGCTCGAACGTGTCGTATTGGCAAGCCGAGAACAGGTCCGGGGCGCCGGACTTGAACGTGTCGAGCACCGTCACGTGATGCCCGCGCTCCAGAAGCATCGGCACCAGGATCGTCCCGATGTAACCCGCGCCGCCGGTGATCAGAATTCGCATCGTTGCCTCTCGTCGCGATGGGTCAGCGGCCCTGTGCGGCCGAGCTTGAGCCTGTGAGGACGCCGCTCAGCGCGTCTGGCGATAGATCAGGGTGGACCCGTCGACGTCGATGCCAATCGGAACGACGGACAGCGGCGCGACCCGCTCGATCAGGGCCGGAAGCCGGTCGGGATCGATCAGAGCGAGGAAGAAGCCGCCCCCGCCCGCGCCGCACAGCTTCGCCCCGTAAGCCCCCGAGGCGATGATCGCTTCGAACAGGTCGTCGAGCACCGCGTTCGAGACCTCACGCGACAGGGTTCGCTTGATGCGCCACGAGGCGGAGAGCATCTCGCCAAGCTGCGTGAGCCAGCCGCTCGTTCCCGCCTCCAGCAGCGAGACACATTCCTCGACGAGGCGGTAGAGTTCGGACAGTTCCTTGTCGATCGCGCGCGCGCGGGTCACCGCGATCTGCGCGGCGACCGTTGTCGTTGCGCGCCGCGCGATGCCTGTATGGACCAACACCATCGACGCATTGAGTTGCTGTATGGCAGCAGAGCTCATCTGAACGGGCGAGATCCGAATCGCGGAGCCGCTGAAATCGAAACGGTTGATCCCCCCGAAGGCCGCGTGGAGCTGATCCTGGACGCCAACATTCTCGCGCAAAATTTCGCGTTCGACTTGGATAGCCTTCTTCGACAGCTCGATCTTCGTAGGCTTTTGATTCAATATTGCGTAGATCGTACGCAGGAAGCCAACTGTGAAAGCCGAAGAAGAGCCCAATCCGCTGCCTGCCGCAGGCAAATCAGAGATGATGCTCATATCAAGCCTGCGAGTCACGTCGAAATGCTTAAGCACTTCTCGAACAACCGGATGTTCGATTTCAGAAATATTATTGCAATGTTCAACTCGGGAATAACTTAACCTATAGTTGTAGTCTTGGCAGCCAATCAAATCGAGAGCCGCGATGATGATGTATTTATCAATCGCTGCGCCGACTACGGCGCCGGGCGCGCGCTCGAAGTACTCTGGATAATCGGTACCGCCACCGAACAAGCTAATACGCAGCGGTGTTCGCGTGACTGTCAGCATAAAAATTTTCCGGGGTTTATATTCTCAGAATTTGCTCGGTTTAAGTATTTTCGATTTATAATGTCACTTCGATTGCTAAAGTTACGCGCGAACGCAGCTATATCATCAGGAAAACGATCGACACCGAACGAATTGGCCCCGAAAATATTACGAAATTCGTCAATAGTCGAAACATTGACAAAATCAATTACAATAATGTACTCATTCCGATTGAATATGATTCTATTAATCTGCTGAACAACGAAGCTGGCCTGATTTGAAATGCCTTTCTTCGGCCGCAGCAGATCGACAGCACTGGACCACCGCTCCTCCACTGGCATCATGGACTGGTTCCGGCCCTCCGGTGAACAAGTGATGACGTCATCGGTCACGCGGCTAGGTCGTGAGGAGTCTGAGAAAGACCTGAGCGCAAACGACGCCACAGCTTCGACCACATTTGCCTCACTGACGACTACGACACGGTCCGACACGGCAATCTTCAGCCTGACCGTATCCGAGAAATCAGCATCCTGTGTGCACATGCCGGCCACGGCCACGAGTTCATGACAAATTTTCCATAGGTCACATGCCTCCTTTATGGTTAAGATATTGTAAACTCTGCAGATCCGCTCATCGCACCGCCCCAGTGGCGCTCCGCCGAGCCGCAAATATGACATCTCTGCTGTTGCACGGCAGATTTGACCGAACATATTAGATAGATAATTGAACACGTCCGCATCTCAAAATCAAATCATGCTGGCCACTCACCCTCCACGGCATCATCTTTCGGAGCTTCTACTCAGTGCCGATGCGGTCGTGCGATCTGCATAACCTTCAAAAGGCTGAATTTGGCACAGGCTTGCCGCAGATCGCCCTGATTCGAAGTCATCAGGTCGGATCTTGCCCGCGCGCCCAAAGTCTGAGCTAGGCCACTAGGAAGGGCTATTAGATGTTAATTTACGGATCGTCGTCGGGATGTGGCGTGCTGGACGATCATAACTAATGCATGGCGATCCGCAGGTCTGCGCCGCCACTTCGCCGGTAGAGAGCGCTGATGCTCGCCATCCCTATCTAGCCCACACAACCCCAGCCGCGTGCCGAGATCTCCCGGTCGCAGGAGAGCTCCGGCACGCTGGCCACGCGCTACGGTGTGTCCATTGAGATCCGTCTAGCTATTGTCGAACGGCGAGAGCTTCGCGCGCCGTCACGAAAGCTTCAACTAATCGCATCAGCCGCCTCACGGAGCCGCCACGCCACGATCGTCGAAGTAATGTTATCGCCTCTCCGTCCAGTGGCGCAACGAAGGCGGGAGTGAGCCCGCGATCCTCCGCAATCCTGGCCACGATCGGTCCGAGCAACGCCTCCAGATCCGCGTGGCGCGGTGCCGGCATCTCCAGCACGCGCAGGCGATCGAGCAACGGAGCGGGCAGGTTGCCCACCTCGTTGGCCGTGCCCAGCCACGAGACACGGCTGATGTCGGTCTCCGTCTGAAAACAAGGATCTTGGTAGGCCCGGGCGGTCTCCGGCTCGAGCATCGGAAGCAAGGCATCCCAGAGCCTGCCGTGATCTGCGCGCGTTGCGGCCTTCTCCAACTCGTCGATCAGCATCAGCGGATTGGCGGTGCCAGACCGAGCCACCGCCATGATCGGATGCGCGGGCTCCGACGTTGCCCAACGCCGATCAAGGCCCCCCAATGACGCGCCCGCATCTCGCGTTGCATCGACCCGCCACAGCCCCAAACCGAGATGATGGGCGATCCTCGCGACGATGCGACTCTTGCCGGCACCCGGCGGACCGATCAGCAGGGTCGGCCGGAACGTGGCGTGCTCACGTCCGATCAGATCGGCCAGAAGCCTGTCGATCATAGCCGACGCGTACGGGAATTCGAAGACGAGCCGAGCGCGCGCGGCTGCGAGATCCGGCACGGCGACCAGCGGGAGCGGCTTGCCGATGATGTGCTCATAGCCGCGGGCGATGGAGCGGCCGCGGTCGCTCCCGGTCTCTTGGATCGCTGAAACGACGAGGACATGGCCCTTGGGCACTTCCGCACGTGGGGCATCGGCGTCCGGCATCTGTGCCGTCGTCTCGACGGTTGCCGCCTTCTCGCGCCGGCGCGCCTCGTTTTGGACGAGTTGAGCCTCGATCTTCTTCCACCTGCGCCGCTCTCGCGTCGCCGCGCTGTCTGCGACCGGCCGTGTCAAGGTCTCCCCGAAGGGTACGAGCGCGTGGACGAGCGTGACGTCGCCGGCAAAGGCATCGTCGGCGCCACAGGCCAGGGCGGCGGCCGCAGCGATGGCGCTGCTCGTCTTCTCGGAGAGTGTCAGAAGCGCATCTGTGAGCGCGTCGTGCCAAGCTGCCTGCAGGGCGACAGCGAGATCAGTCGCCCCGGTGACATCCGTATCCGCGCCCGGCTCCGCGACGCGTCCGAGAGCGAGGCGTGTCTGCGCCTCGGCCAGGGCTGCGAACCCTTTTTGGAGACCGAGAACCGCTTCGCGTTCCAGCCAGAGTGGTTGGGTCAAGCGCGCGGCAGCTCTGCGATCATCGCCGGCGCAGGAAAGCAGCGTCGCGACATCGGCCAACGCCCGCGCCACCGGCTGATCGCGCTCCACGGCCAACACGTCGAGGAACCGGATCAGGGCGGATCGTCGGGCGATCCATCGACGGTCACGCCACAAAACACCGTCCGAAGAAGTCCTTGCCGCGATCCAGGCCGAGACCAGGACCTCGGCATCCGGGGCGAGGGTGGTGATCTCGAGGGCGAGTTCAGAACAGGCAGAATCCACGCGCAGATCCTGTGTAAGGCAGGCGCGCAGGCGGCGCGGAAGCATCGGTTCGAGCAGGCGACGTGCCCCCTCGGGATCGATCTGCAGGGCAGGCGGGGTCGAAGAGAACGCCATCGGCTTCCTCCCTCTCAGCGGGCGACGCCGACGCGTTCGGAACCGCGGCGCGGAACGGAGCACCAAGCCCGGACGAGGCAGAGCACCTTGAGATCAGCCCGGCGTCGGGCTCGCCGCCCGAGCACGTGCACGAGCAGGTCGACGCAGGAGCCGTCACCCCGTACGGCGCAGAGGCAGATCGCCGACATCGCCGGATCGAGGCGCCCAGGAAAGGCGACAGCCTCGGCGAGAACTTTGAGCGCGATATGGGTCGCAGCCGCTGGATCGCCCCGGCAAGCAGCGGACCAGTCGGGTGATGGCAGGGGCTGCGTGGCATTCAGGGCAGCGGACAGGCGGCACTGCGCCGCCATATCGAGCGCCTCAGGGGCGAGCACGCGCCACCAGGACAGCGGCAGCGAGAGGCTGGCCGCGTCAGTTGTGTCGGAGGGGTGGGCATCGGGGTCACGAGCGAGTGTCATTGAGACAGACCTAGAGAGCGCGCCGGCGCGCAGACGCACGGTGCGGGATTGATGGAGAGCGAGATGGACGCATCAGGTCGCGGTCGCGACCCGATGCCAGCGTGGTGCGATCAGGGCGCGAGCGGCCCGGGCGAGTGCGGGTGTTTGACGTTCTCAGGAACGGCGAGGCTCGCCAACGCCATCGTCAGAAGGTCCGGCACAGCCGCGCGCAATCGGGCTTGAAGCGCCGCCGTCACAGTCTCGAGCGCTGCCAAGACCGGGGTCGCGAACAGCTGATCTATGGCCGGTCCGCTCACCGTAAGGTCGTCGCCGTACCCGGCCCGTCCATAAACATCGATCAGCACCGCGCGGATCTGCGCGACCTCATAGCCGAGTGAGGCCAGAAACGAGCGGCCCTGGACCTGCGCGCACCGCAGCACCCATTCGACTTGGTGTATTTTCCTAGCCTCATTTTTACCGGAGCCTCTCTTGACCTCGGCGATGATGGCTCGGCTCTCTTTTCGGTCGACCACGATTAGGTCGAGGAATACCGACTGCGCGACGGCGCCCGCGAGTTCGATTGAGGTCTGGTTGAGCTGGGCGACGCTGCTGGCGCGGACGAGTTCCTGGGTCGGCACGGTGATCGGCATCGCGACGTTGCGCAGCACAATGTAGCGCCCGCTTCGCTCCAGGACGTCAGTGATGGCCGCCTCGATGAGGCCCCCGTGCCTCTTGACCATGGAGGCCAGCACGGAGCCGAGTTGCGACAAGCCTGGTCCGAGCAGGGGATCGGGCACGAAGGTCGCGCGGAACGCGCCGTCGAGCGCTGCTTCGGCCGCGGCCATCAGTTCGGGTGCGCAGATCTGCGGGATCGCGGGCTGGACGTGGCCGCAGCCGAGGGCCGCGGCGCTCCCGAGCGGCACGGTGATCCGGCTGGGCGTCGCGGATCCAGGTTGCCTACGCGCGGCCAACCGCTGTCGGCCGCCGCGCTGGGCGGCGGGGTGGGGAACGATCGTCATGGATTTTTTCCGTCCAGGGGACGCCAACCCGCCCGCCCCGCACTGAATGGCGGGGCGACAGACGGGCTCGGTTCCGCGGCCGCAGGCCTGCGGCGACGACGGCGTCAGGATTGCGGGATAGCGAGGAGACGCTGAGGCACGGCGTATCGCGTGCTAGCGCACCTTCAGGCGATCAGGCGGGTTGCCGGGACGGCGGGTGGGATTGCCCGGAATTCATGCATCGGGACAGTTTCGTCGGCGTGACAACGCCGGTAGTGAAGGTCGCAGCCATGGTCTCGGTATCCTTGTGCGATACGGATCGTGGTCAGGCCGGCACTTGGTGCTGCTAACACCGGTGCCGGCCGCCCTCTGCTAAAGAGCGGCGCGGCGTGTGCGTGTGGTCTGCCAGGGACGAACGTGGCGCGGATCGGGGTCTTTGAGAAGACCACAACGGCGGCGATATGATCTTGAGGCCGCCCTTCCTGTCGCGATCGTTAACGGAAGCCTGGCGCCCCTTTCCTTGCTGCAGGTGAGCGCTCTACATCGCATAATGGCGTGACGGCCGGATGGCAGGTTGTCGCCAGTAAAGTCTTGCACACTGCGCTGCTCTCACCAATCCGCATAGGTCAACCTGGTGACATTTCCTGTGTGATCACATCAGAGACACAGCGGATTTCATGCTGGATCGCCGCAGAATCATCGTGAGTGGGTATGTGGCGGACCTCTAAGTACAACCGCATTGAGGAAATGCACGTATTCCGGTCAGGGCAGAGCGGCTACGTGCCCATCGGCCTCTTGATTTTTGAGGGTGGTTCCCGAAGGCGCACCGTTCGTTTTGCCTATAGCTCCGACTATTTAGCTACAGAAGGACGTAGGCCAATCGATCCCATGGGCCTGCCGCTCGGAAACAAGTGGCGGCCTGCGGCCCTGAAAGAGGTCCATCTGGCCTTTCAAGATGCAGGCCCCGACGGCTGGGGTAAAGGAATTCTGTCGCGGGTAGTCTCAGAACTGGAACTCGGCATGCCGGAATTTCTGGCTCCGGGCGGCCTGTCGCGCACTGGCGATCTGGCCTTTGGCTCAACGCCCGAGGCTCCCGAGAGATGGAAACCCAGAGCGGACGCGGCGCTTGAATTAGTTCAAAGCGAGGACGTGCTTGAAGAGGTGCTTATCGCAGCAGAAAACTATGAAGGAGGCGACGCGTCGGCGGACCAACTTGCTCAGCTATTCATGCACAGCTCGGACATTGGAGGAGCTCGACCGAAGGCGCGCATTCGGATTTATGACAAGGAATGGATAGCCAAATTTTCCACGTGGGAAGACAGGTTCGATAATCCCAGGGCTGAAGCGGTTTGTCTTGATTTTGCTAAGGCCGCAGGACTTCGAGTCCCAGAGCGCGAACTGCGTGTCGTCAACGGTAGGTCGGTTCTCTTGATGTCGCGCTTCGACCGATCGTCGGACGGCGCTCGTTTGTCTTACCTCAGTGCCGGTACTTTGCTGGGTGAACCCGCTTATGAATATGCAACAAGCAAGACCTATCTGGACATCGCATCAGCCGCGCGCAGAATCGGTGTTCAGGAGCCGGAACCTGAGATGTTCCGCAGGCTCTTGGTTAATTCCTGTCAGGCGACACGGCAAACTGACCCCCTGACGCCATGAGGATCTGACCCCCTCGATGAGCGAGGAGGTCGAGATGATCAGGAACGAGGCTCAGGCTCTGACGCGGATGGACGATCCGTGGAGGGCC
>Ga0207953_10147_pt1 | contig 16117 bp, 14 predicted proteins | sample AntDryMetagUQ313_FD_188091 | JGI IMG/M metagenome (GOLD analysis project Ga0207953, IMG submission 188091) | Polar desert microbial communities from Antarctic Dry Valleys - UQ313 (SPAdes) | ecosystem: Environmental > Terrestrial > Soil > Desert | place: Antarctic Dry Valleys | collected 2008-12-31
TCTCCTCGCCGACGCGGGCCTCACCCTGCGCGACCTGACCGGCAAGCTCGCCGGCGGCCGGCTCGCGGGCTCGGTGACGGTCGCCCGGCCCGGGGCCGGGGCCTCGGTCTCGGGCTCGGGCAGCCTCGACGACGCGGCGCTCCCGATCCTGGCCGGCGGACCGTTCGGCGGCCGCCTGAGCGCCGACCTGCGCTTCGCCGCCACGGCCGAGACCCTGTCGGGCCTCGCCGACAGCCTCTCGGGCAGCGGCGCGCTCACCCTGACGGACCTGAGCCTGCCCGCGGCCGATCCCGCGGCCCTCGGCCGGGCGCTGGCCCGCGCGGCCGAGATGGACGACCCGCTCCGCGAGGGGCGACTCCAGGCCCTGGTCACCGAGGAGCTCGCCCGGGGCGGCGCGCAGGCGCGGGGATCCGCCCGGGCCGCCGCCACCGTCGTGGGGGGCGTGCTGCGGGCCGGGCCGTTCGACCTCGATCTCGGGCCGGCCCGCTGGGCCGGCACCGTCGGCTACGACCTGCGCGCCGGCCGCCTCGACGTCCGCGGCACGCTCGTGGGCGGCCCGGTGCCCCGCGGCTGGAATGCCGGTCCGCCCGCGGTCCAGTTCGGCCTGACCGGGCCCCTGAGCGCGCCGGAGCGCGCGCTCGACGTCGGCACCCTGTCGAACGGCCTCGCGGCCTTCGTGCTCCAGCGCGAGCTGGAGACGATCGAGCTGACCGAGGCCGACCAGGTGGAGCGTCAGCGCCGCCGCGCCCGGATCGAGATGGACCGCGCCCGCGCGGCGGCCCTCAAGGCCGCGGCCGAGAAGGCCGCCGCCGACAGGGCTGCCGCCGACAAGGCCACCGCCGACAAGGCCGCCGAGGAGGCGGCGAAGCGAGCCCGCAATCCGGAGGAGGGGGTCGCCCAGCCGCCGGCGCCCGCCGAGGCCCGGCCGTGAAGCCCCGGCCGCGTCCCGACGGACCGGGGCGACGCGGAGGCCGCGAAGGGGCCGTCCAGAGCCCACGGTGACCCCCGGAGCCCGCCTCCGAGGCCCGCCGGGGCGGGCACCGCGGGATGAGGGTGTGGAAGGGGGCGATCACCCCGAGAGCCTCGGGCGCAGCACCCGTCGCGGGCGCCGCGCCCGCGCGGCGCTCAGGCCTTGCCCACCGCCATGAGCGCGAAGGCGTAGATCAGCGCCACCTCCTCCAGCCGGTCGAACCGGCCGGCGGCACCGCCGTGGCCGGCCTCCATGTTGATCCGCAGGAGCACCGGCCCGCCGCCCGTCATGGTGGCGCGCAGCCGCGCGACCCACTTGGCCGGCTCCCAGTAGGTCACCCGCGGGTCGGTGAGCCCGCCGAGCGCCAGGATCGCCGGGTAGTCCTTGGCGGCGACGTTGTCGTAGGGCGAGTACGACAGGATCGTCCGGAAGGCGGTCTCGCTCTCGCCCGGGTTGCCCCATTCGGGCCATTCCGGCGGCGTCAGCGGCAGCTCCGCGTCCAGCATGGTGTTGAGCACGTCGACGAAGGGCACGTCGGCGACGATCCCGGCGAACAGCTCCGGCGCGAGGTTGGCCACCGCCCCCATCAGCATCCCGCCGGCCGACCCGCCGTGGGCGACGATGCGCTTCTCGGACGTGTAGCGGGCCTCGATCAGCGCCCGCGCGCAGGCGATGAAGTCCGTGAAGGTGTTGGGCTTCTTCTCGCGCTTGCCGTCGAGGTACCAGCGCCAGCCCTTCTCGGTGCCGCCGCGGATATGGGCGATCGCGTAGACGAAGCCGCGGTCGACGAGGCTCAGCAGGTTCGTGCGGAACGCCGCGGGCATCAGCGTGCCGTAGGAGCCGTAGCCGTAGAGCAGCAGCGGCGCGCCGCCGTCGAGGGCGAGGTCTCGGCGATGCAGCAGCGAGATCGGCACCTGCTCGCCGTCGGGCGCGGTGGCGAAGAGCCGCCGGGTCACGTAGGCGGCCGGGTCGTGGCCGCTCGGCACCGCCTGCCGCTTGCGCAGGAGCCGGGTGCGGGCCGCGCAGTCGTAGTCCCAGGTCTCCGACGGGGTCGTCATCGACGAGTAGACGAAGCGGATCGTGGCCGTGTCGAAGGCGAGACCGGCCCGCAGGCCGAGGGAGTAGGCCTCCTCGGCGAAAGCGACCGTGTGCTCGGTACCGTCGGCGAGGTCGCGCACGACGATCCGCGGCCTGGCGTTCTCGATCTCCAGCCGGATCAGGTGGCCGGCCAGCAGGTGCAGGTGGCGGATCATCACCCCGGACCGGTGCGGCACGAGGTCGGTCCAGTGGGCGCGGCCCGGATCGTCGAGCGGCGCGGTGACGATCTTGAAGTCCTCGGCGCCGTCCGCGTTGGTGCGGATGAACAGGCGGTCGCCGCGGTGCTCGACCCCGTAGATCAGCAGCGGCGTGCGCGGCTCGACGAGGCGCAGGCGGGCGTCCTGCGCGTGCCGGTCGAGGAGCCGGACCTCGGAGGTCTCGTGGTCGCTCACCGTCACGTCGAGGAAGGCGCCGGACTGCGTCTTGCCGATGTGGACGAAGTAGCCGGCGTCGGCCTCCGTGTAGACGGTCTCGTCCTCGCTCTGCCCCGTGCCGACGCGGTGGCGCATCACCTTGGCGGGCCGGTGGTTGGCGTCGACCGCCACGTACCAGAAGCTCGCGCCGTCCGCGGCCCAGACCGCCTCGCCGGAGGTCGCCTCGACCCGGTCGTCGAGGTCGAGGCCGGTGGCGACGTCGCGCACCCGGATCGTGTAGAGTTCCGAGCCCTTGGTGTCGACGCTCCAGGCGAGGCGGGCGTGGTCGTCGGAATGGACGGCGGCGGCGATCTCGAAGAACGGCAGGCCCTCGCCCTCGCGGTCGCCGTCGATGAGGATCGTCTCGTCCGGGTCCGGCCCCGACTCGGGCACGTCGGGGGCGGTGGCCGGCCGCCGGCAGATCAGCGGGTGCTGCCCGCCCTCGCGATGGCGCGTGTAGTAGGCGAAGGGCCCGTCGGGCTCGGGGACGCCGCTCTCGTCCTCCTGGATCCGCCCGCGCATCTCGGCGACCAGCTGGCGCCGCAGCTCCGCGCTCCCGGCGAGCGCCGCCTCGGCGAAGGCGTTCTCGGCCTTCAGGTAGGCGGCGATGTCGTCCGGCAGCGCGGCCGGGTCCTTCAGGACCGTCTGCCAGTTCTCGGCCTTCAGCCACGCGTAGTCGTCAATGATCTCCTGCCCGTGGACGCTGAAGCGCCGCGGCCGGGCCTCGGCCACCGGCGCGCCGGTCCTGTGAGCGAGCAAGCCGTGGCCGATCTCCGTCATCGTCTCTCCCGTCGGGTCCTGTCGCGCGCGGGTGTCGCGTCCGGGTGAGCGGATGTGTCCCGCCGGGCGCGCGGATGCAAGGCGTCCGGAGGCGGGGCCGGGGCGGGAGCCCTGTGCCGCCGGCCGGGTCGGCGCGGCCGCGGGACCGGCGCCGACCCGTTGCCTCGCGGCATCGGTGGCGCGGGAAACGGCCGGGCCGCGGACGGGATCCGCGCGTCCGGTCCCGCGCCGGAGCGGCGTCCGGAGCCGCGCCGGGGCGGCCGGATCGGGCGGTCTCGGCGGGGACCGCGAACCCGCCAGGGGCTTGGCGCAGCGGCCGTTTTCCGCCGCGTCCCGGCACCGGATCGCCTCGGGTGCTGCACAGGTCGTGACAAGTCGAGCCGAGCACAGGCCTGAGATAACCGGCCTGGGATTATCCGGCGCCGCGATCCGTCCGACCTAAAGGGGGATGTGCGGATGGTGGAATGGCCGATTCGATGCATGTTGTGTCTGCGGATTACCGGAAACATCGTACGAAGCGTGGGACAACGGGCGTTCTGGCGGGTGTCGCGGGGGTGCTGAGTCTGCCAGTGGCGGCGGCGGAACTTCCCGATCGGCGAAAATCGCAGCTCATCGAGCACGTGCGGATCTGCTCGGCCTACGGCCAAGCCTTCTTCTTCATCCCCGGCACGGATACCTGCCTGCGCCTCTCCGGCCGCGCGCGCTTCGAGTACGCCTACCAGCCCTCCTACAGCCGCTCAGGCACCGCTGCCGCCACCCCGGGGGATTACAGCGGCTACCAGGGCCGGCTCCGGATCAACCTCGATGCCCGGACCCAGACGTCCTACGGGACCCTGCGCGCCTTCCTGCGCCTCGACGCTGGGAGCCGGACCGGCTTCGCCACCATGCATGCCGGCGCGCTGAACCGGATCGGCGGCGCCTTCCCGGCCCTTGGCGTCGACCAGTTCGGGCGGGCCCAGCAGCAGTTCAACGTCGACAAGGCGTTCATCCAGTTCGCCGGCATCACCGCCGGCCGCGCCTCGTCGTTCTTCGATTTCTACGCCCACGACTTCGAGTTCATCGTCTCCACCATCGGCTCGGACAATCCCTCGACCAACCTCGCCGCCTACACGGCGACGCTGGGCAAGGGGCTGTCCGCCTCGCTATCGGTGGAGGACCCGATGTTCCGCCGCACGCCGGTCTACGCGTCCCAGAACGCTCCGGCCTCGGCCTTCCCGAACCCCGGCGCGATCCTCTCGCCCGGGAACCCCGTCGCCCCGATCTTCGTCGGGTACGACGCCGCCGGCCGCCCGACCGGTGTGGGCTTCGTGGACACGGTCCAGCGCAGCCGCATGCCGGACCTCGTCGGCGTGCTGCGCTCCGACCAGTCCTGGGGCTCCGCGCAGCTCTCGGGGGCCGTGCACGAGGTCAACCACGGCCTGCTCAGCAGCGTCGCGTTCGCCGGCTCGAACCTGGGCGCGCCGGTCTCGGTGGGCAACAACCGCGCTCCGGCCGGCGGAGCCTCCGCCCTCGGCTGGGCCGTGCAGGGAGGCGTGAAGATCAACCTGCCGGCGATAGCGACCGGCGACACCCTCTACCTCCAGGGCGCCTACGGGGAGGGCACCGCCCTGTATACCGGCCTGCCGGCCTATAACGGCCCCTGGGCGCAGTCGGCCACGGCGGTGCAGGGGGCGGCCTTCTCCCAGTTCTTCAACGACGGCGTCATCAATCCCTTCACCCAGCGCCTCCAGCTGTCGACGAGCTACTCGTTCACGGCGGCGATGCTGCACTACTGGACGCCCGCGGTCCGCTCCGCCTTCTTCGGCTCCTACGGGGCCCTGAGCTTCGCCCGCGGCGCCCGCGCGGCGCAGGGCGCCTATTTCGGCGTGACCGGGACCGGGCCGGGCACCCCCGGGACGCGGTTCTTCGACCTGAGCCAAGTGCTGCGGGACAGCTACCGCTTCGTCGCCGGCGCCAACCTGATCTGGTCGCCGGTGAAGGAGTTCGATATCGGCGTCGAGGCGATCTACACGCGCTACGGGCCCCGGAGCGGCCGCATCCTCGACCTGGGCCGGTATCCCAACCAGAACGCGGCCTACGTCAACAACCCCGCCAACCCGGTCTCGACCGCCCGCCACGTCGACGTCATCCAGGTGCGCGCGCGCGTGCAGCGGGACTTCTGAGGGCGGCCGCGGGCGGCGAGACCGGCTTGGCCGGGAGCCGGTTCCGACCTCGGGCGTTGAACCGCCGGCCGTGGCACCCATCACGGTCGCCGGTTCGATCCCGAGGTGCCGACATGGACGCGATCCCCGATCCGCAGCCCGATCCGCAGGACGATCAACCCGCCGCAGACCTTGAGCGCGTCAACGATATCCTCGCCGTCTGGGCGGCGCGCTCCGCCGCCGAGAGCGACGCGCTGATCGACCGGTTCGAGGCCATGGGCTACGAGGTCCGCGGCAAGTCCGAGGACGAGATCGCCGACGCCCTGCACCGGCCTCCGACGCGCGCCGCCACGAGATAGCTGTGGGTTGTAGGTAAAAAAGCCTTGACCTTCTAAGTTTTCCTGAGACACTGGGGGCTTCGCACGTCCGTCGTAGCATGAACGGAACAAAACATGAACAAATCTTTCAGGGGCGGCCGTTCAGCCACCGCGGGGGCCCGCCCGCGCGGCGCCGCCGCGGGCGACCTCCCGGCGGAGGCGTCGCGCCTGCTGGCGCGGCTCGGCGAGCCGGGCGCCTACGCGCGGCCCGACCCCCTCGTCGAGGAGGCGCTGGTGACCCGGCGGGGCGGCGACGGGATCTCGGTGGGGAGCGGGCGCTTCGCGGCCGCCTCGGGGCGGGCCCTGGCGGCGGCCGATCTGGCGACGTGGAACGCGGCCGGCACGCGCCTGACGATCAGCGAGGCCGGGCGGGCGCGCCTGCGCCGCGAGGCCAGGCCGGGGGACCTGGCCTTCGCGGACCAGCACCGGGAGCTGGCCGTCGTGCAGGGCGGCGCCGGACCGACCCTGCGCAACGCCGCCGAGAACCCCCTGGCCTGGATGGTGCGCCGGCGCGACCGGGACGGCGCGCCGCTCATCGACGCGGCCGCCTTCGAGGCCGGTGAGCGGCTGCGGCGGGACATGACCGCCGCCGCCCTGCTGCCGCGGATGGGCGCGGATCTCGGGGCGCCCCGGATCGACGGCGGCGGCCCGCGCGACCCGGCCTCCGCGGCCGACCACGTGATCGCGGCCCGGCAGCGGGTGCGCGGCGCCCTCGACGCGGTCGGGAGCGACCTCTCGGGCCTGCTGATCGACCTCTGCGGCTTCCTGAAGGGGCTGGAGCGGATCGAGGCGGAGCGGCGCTGGCCGGCCCGGTCCGCCAAGGTCGTGGCCCGCATCGCCCTGGGGCGGCTCGCCGAGCATTACGGTCTGGAGCGGGAGGCGACCGGGCCGGACCGGGCCCGCTTGCGCCTCTGGCGGGGGTGAGGCCGCCCGGGCCGCTCAGGCCTCGGCGGCGAGCCGGACCGCGTCGCGGTGGATGCGCTCCGCCATCGCCCGCACGCCGTTGGAGCGCTTCGACGTGACGTGGGCGCCGAAGCGGAGCTGTCGGAACAGGTCGAGGCCGTCGGTCTCGGCGGCCTCCCGGGGGGTCTTGCCGGTGTAGAGCGCGATCATCAGCGCCACGAAGCCGCGCACGATGAACGAGTCGCTGAAGCCGTGCAGGACGAGGCGCGGCGTGCCGTCCGCCCGCTCCGCGCGCGTGTCGATCCAGACCTGGCTCTCGCAGCCGTGGACGCGGTTCGCCTCGGTCCGCTCCGACTCGGGCATCGGCGGCAGGGCGCGGCCGAGCTCGATCAGGTATTCGAGCCGCATGTCGTCGTCTTCGACGATCTCGAAATTCTCGATGATGGTGTCGATCGGAGGGAGCATGCTCGGCCGGGTCCGGAGAGGTCTGCGCCGCTATAGGCCGGCCGCGCCGCCGTGGCGACGGGGTCCGGCGCCGCGGGCGCTCATTGCGCGCCGGGCCGCGCCGGCGGCAGGGTCAGCCACAGGGGATCGCCCGGGCTGGCATCGCCCGCCACGGTGATCTCCGCCTGCGCCGCGTAGGCGGCGATGAGGCGGGGGCCGAGCTTCGGGACGTTCGGCCGTCCGGACTCGGCCATGTCGCTCACCCCCGAGACGATCGCGAGCCGCAGGGGCGCGCCGGCCTCGATGTCGATGGCGATGGAGCAGGCGACGTGCTCGGCGGTGGCGTCGAGGCACTCGGCCACGATCTCCGCGACGATCATGCCCAGCGCGTTGGCGGTGCGCGGCTCCACGAGGCCGTTCCCGGAGCCGCCGACCTGGACGCCGATCCGCCCGGCGCGCCGGAGCTGCCCGAGCCCCGAGGCGAGGCGGTGCAGGTAGTCCTTGAGGTCGATCGACGCGATGTGCGGTGCCTCGTGCAGGTGCTGCTGCACCAGCGCGATCGCCCGGACCCGCTGGCCCAGCGCCTCGAAGCTGCCGCGGCAGGCGTCCGGGGCCGCCCGCCCGTAGAGGCCGATCAGGCTGACCATCACCTGGAGGTTGTTACGGACCCGGTGATAGACCTCGGCCAGCAGCGCCTCCTTCTCGGCCAGCGCGTGCTCGATATGCTCCTCCGCGTGCTTGCGGTCGGTGATGTCGAAGCAGGAGCCGAGATAGCCCTGGAACCGGCCGTCCTCGACGAGCGGGCGGGCCGTGTCGAGGAGCCAGCGGTACTCGCCGTCGTGCCGCCGCAGGCGGAACTCGACGGTGAACGGCGCCCGCGTCGCGAAGGCCTCGGCGACGATCCGGGCGTGGCGCTCGAAATCCTCGGGATGCAGCCCGCTGCGCCAGCCGAGGCCGAGCTCCGCCTCCAGGGGGCGGCCGGTGAATTCCAGCCAGCACTCGTTGTGGTGGATCGCGTGGCCGGCCTCGTCCGAGCGCCACATCATCAGCGGCACGACGTCGGCGAATCGCTTGAAGCTGTCGCTCAGGGCGGCGGCTTCCGCGGTACCCTGTGCCGGACCCCGACCCGGGTTCCCCGCGGGGCCGTTGCCCGGCGAGTCTTCCGCGCCGGACCCTGGTGGCTCACCGACCATTCTGTACCCGATTCACTCTGACGAACTGCGTGAAAGGCGACGCCTGCGTGCGGATGGCGCCGGTCAACGTGTCGACCGGACGGCCGTTCCGGTCCTGAACCGCCTTCAGATCCGCCAGTCAGCGGGACATTAGCGGCAATACCTTTCGAGCCCGTTCAGCATCCCGCCGTCGTGCGGGCCCGCACAGGTCGAACGACCCGCCGCGTGGCCCGGCCGGCGGACCGGCCACATCCCCCGCGCACAACCTGTAGCCGGTCATGGGATAACCGTAGATCGTGCGTGACGCCTCGTCTCAGTTGTGTCTTTTGGCATCAGACACAACCTTGAGGATACCGTGCTGCCTGCCCCGACCGCGACAAGCGCCGCCCGCCGCGGACGGCGCCCTGTCCGTCACCCCCCTCGGAGCGCCGCCCGCTGGCCGGTGCTCGCCGGCCTCGTCCTCATCGGCCTGTCGGGCAGCGCCGTCGCCCGGCCGTTCTCGGAGCCCGACGACCGGACCCTCGACCGCCACGGCCATTACCGCAGCCGGGACGGGTCCGACGTGCACCGGCCGGCCAAGAGCCTCGACGGCGGGAAGCCCGCGGGGGCCACGGCCAAGTGCCGGGACGGCACGTGGAGCTTCAGCCACACGCATCGCGGCACCTGCTCCCGCCACGGCGGCGTGGCGCACTGGGAGGGTTGAGGCTCCGCGCCCTGCCTTAAATCCTATGACCGCCGCAAATTAGGAATTTACACTTGACACCGGCGCGCTGTCGGGGTATCACCTCGGCACGGTCGAGACGTGTGCGGAGAGACGCCGATGTGGCCACCCCCTCCCGGCCGGGCGGACAGCCGCGCCGAGGCGCTGACGCTCCTGCGGGAGACCGACCTGACGTTCGACGCGATCGGGGACCGCCTCGGCGTCCATCCGAGAACGGTCCGCACCTGGAACGCCCGGGCCGGCTGGCCGAGGCCGCGGCGGTTGCGGCCGCGACTCCTGACGCGGCGCTGGCCGGCGGCGCGCCGCGCCGCCCTGATCCGCCTGCTCTGCACCCCGGGCGCCGATCCGGGCGACGTCACCGAGGTCCTGGGTCTCGGCCGGCTCGACGCGGGGATGATGGCCTCGGCCTTCGGGGTGGACCTGCCGCTGCCGCCGGCGGTCACCGGGCGCGGCGACCCGGCGGCCGATCCGGCGACCCTGCGGGCGCGTCTGCGCGCCCACATCGCCCGGCAGATCGCCGCCTTCGACGCGGCGCTGAGCGGGGCGGGGCCGGGCGCGCGCGACTCCGCCCGGGTCCTGCGCGACCTCGGCGGGCTCAAGCGGCTTCTCGACACGGTGGATGCGGCGGGCGCGCGCGCCGCCGCGGGGGAGGGGGGCGATGGCACCGAACCCGAACCCGACCTGCCCGCCCTGCGCGCGGAGATCGCGCGACGCGTTGCTGGCTTTGTCGGCGGCCGGGCGGCTGCCTGACTTCCTCGGGACGCTGCCGCCGGATCTCCTCCGGGCGCTCGCGGGCGACTGGCTGCACCAGGCCCGGCCGGACCAGCTGCCGCCGCCCGACGCGGAGCCCTGGACCACCTGGGCGGTGATCGGCGGCCGCGGCAGCGGCAAGACCCGCACCGGGGCCGAGTGGGTCGACGCCCTCGCGCGGGGCGACCCGGCCTTCGCGGCCGCGCCGGTCGGGCGGATCGCCCTGGTGGGCGAGACCCATCTCGACGTGCGCGACGTGATGGTCGAGGGGCCCTCCGGCCTGCTCGGCCTGCCGGCGCGGGGGCGGGCCCGGCCCACCTGGTCGCCGAGCCGCCGCCGGGTGGAGTGGAGCAACGGCGCCGTCGCGCTCGCCTTCTCGGCGGAGGAGCCCGACGCCCTGCGCGGCCCGCAATTCGGCGCCGCGTGGTGCGACGAGGCCGCCAAGTGGCGCCGGCCCGAGGCGGCCTTCGACATGCTGCAGTTCGGCCTGCGCCTCGGCGCCCGGCCGCTGTCAGGAGCGCGTTTAACATGCCCCAAATAGGGTTTAACGTCCCCCGGTTGACGGAATAGGCTACCCCTTCGCCCTTGCAACCCGAGTTGAAGCAGTGCCATCGCCTGCCGCGCCGTTCGAATAAGCTACCCCCAAACGCGGTGCTTGGGGCTATCTCCGACCTGTATGCAAGCCATTCGCTGACCTTCCCGGCTCCTCGCCCAGACCAAGGCCGGACGCATCGGGCCGTGGAGCGTCAAGCTCGCCTTCACGGCCGATTCGGAGTTCGCACGTGAGCGGGGGCGTCCTGAGCGTTTCGATTGACCTCGGTCCTGACGCGTCGATATCCCAGCGCCCTCTCACGGGACCTGACACGGAGCCTAGGCCTCAAGCCGGGCGATATGAGGCTCGTCTGAGCGAGCCGGCCCCCCCCCGGCCCGACCGCCCGGCATTCAGTACAGGCGCCAGGCTCCCGCCTGCTTCCTGGCCTTCTTCAGGCGGCGCAGGCTCCTGATCGCGCGGACGAGCTTCTTGGCCTGACGCTTCTCGCAGGTCTCGATGACTGGCCGACCGGCGACCTTGACCATGAAGTGCCCGTCGGCCGCCTTCTCCTTGGTGACGTAGTGCATAGTCGGCCTCCTGTCGTTCGGGGCTCGGACGTCGAGCGGCCTGTCTCCGGGGTAAGTGCATGCGGCGACGAAGGGCGCGCGGACGCCCGGGGTGCTTGGAATCGGAGATGGACACGCGGGCGGGCGTCGCAACCCGGCTCCCGCCTTCGTGATCCTGACCGAAGCGGCGTCCGCCTCAACGACCTGACGCTCCCTGGGCCGCGATCTCCGCGGCCGCCCGGTCGAGATCCCGTTCGAAGCGAGGATCGTGGAACAGCACCTCCGCGATGACGGCCGCGGCGATCTTCCCGGCTTCGAGGTCTGACGGGAAATGGGTTCCGGCAATCATGCGGTTCTCCCCGTAGGAGGCCGCGAACGCGAACAGCGACTGGCGTTTCTCGGGCACGAGGCGCGACAACACCGTGGCCGCGAGATACCCGAACGTGGCGTGCCCACTCGGATAGGACGTGCTGTCGGAGCGATGGCCGAACGTGGCGAGGTCCGGCTTCACCGTATAGGGGCGCGGCCGGGCGATGGCGGCCTTGGCCGCCAGCACGGCGAGTTCGCCGTCTTGGAACACATGCTCGATCAGCGCTGCGGTGACCGGCATCGTCTCCGCAGTGAAGGCCGGGCCGAGCACACCGGTGAAGCGGTCGAGGGTGCACGGCAGGTTCGCGGTGATGCGGCGCTCGTCCTCGGGCGTGCGGGCACGGACGGCGGCTTCCACGGTCTGCAAGTCCGCCTTGGCTGCTTCCAAACCGGCCTCGGGCGGGGGCGGTAGGACGCGCTGGAGCGCCATCGCCTCCGGGTCGATGTAGGTGCTGCGTAGCGTCCCGGCGGCGGCGGCAGGCAGGGCAAGGGACAGGACCACCGCCAGCGTCGCGGTGAATCGCTGGCAGCCCCTGACGAAGTTCCGATGTTTCACCGCCCCTCCTCACGCCGTGTCAGGTCGTACCGCCCGCAGTCACGTCGCCGGCCAGCTCCAAGGCTTTCCCGGGGGCGGTCTCCGGCAGCATCACCACGAGCACCCCGAGCGCGACCGCCGCGACGGCGGCGCACGCGAGATAGGCGGCATCGAACCCCGCCTGCTGGACCAAGGTTCCGGCGATCACGAACGATAGGGAAGCGCCCGCGCCCTGAACGGTCCCGATCAGGCCGTGGGCGGCGTTGTAGCGGCCGGTCCCGCGGGTGATGTCGGCCATCACCAAGGGCTTCACCGCACTGAGCAGGCCGGCGCCGACGCCGTCGAGGCACTGGACCGCGATCAGCCAATACGGGTCGCGCCAGACGAGATAAAGCAAGGCGCGCACGGGCAGCGCGGCGAAGCCGATCACGAGAAGAGGCTTACGGCCCCAATGTTCGGCCCGGCGGCCGACGATGAGCCCCATCGGCACCATAACCGCCTGCGCGCCGACGATGCAGACGGACACGATGACCGACGACCAGTCAGGGCGCGCTTGCCCGATCTCCTGAGCGACAAGGGTCAGCAGCGGCGCGTTAGCAAGATGGAAAAGACCCACGCAGGCGGCGAAGATCATGAGCGGCCGGCAGGTCAGCAGGGCTCGCCATCCGGCCGGGGCTTGTTCGCCTTCACCCTCGCCGCCACTGCGGGCTCGACGCGCGTCGATGGCACCTCGCGGGATCGAGTAGAGCGCCGCGGCCGAGACGATGGCGCAGGCCGGGACCAAGAGGAAGACCGCCCGGTCCGGGAACAGCCAACCGACGAACCCGATTAGCACGGCGATGGCGACGTTCCCGGTCCGCTCCAGTGCGGCGTTGCGGCCGAAGCGCCGGGCGAGCCTGTCGGCCGGGAAAAGGCCGAGGGTCAGCGTTGCGATGGCCGGGCTCAGCATGCCCCCGACGGCGGCTAACACGCAGGAAGCCGCGAGCACGGGCCAGAACTGCGGGAAGAGCGCGACCAGGAGCGTGGCCAGCGAGAGCGCGACCAGGGCGCCGAGCAGGATGACTCGCTTGTCCCGCACTGCGTCGATGGCCGTCCCGATGGGTGTCTGAGCCACGATGCCGACGATGCCTGACACCGTGCTGACCAGTCCGACCGAGGCGTCGTCCCATCCGCGATGCACGTAGAGGTAGACGTTGAGGTAGGGCTTGATCGCCCCGTTCACGTCGATCAGCAGGAAGTTCAGGAGATCGAGAGGTCTGGAGATGGGCTTTCGCACCTGGGCGGCAGGCTGCCCGTCATCCTCGCCGCTGTCCTGCTCCACGTGGTCGGCCTCCCTTTCAAACTCACCTAGGGCGTCGCCGAACCAAACCGAATGAGGGAGCTATCCGCGGGCATGAACGATTTGCAGCCGTGCTCGACCCGGTGATCACGGACGGGGCGCTCGCCGTATGACCGCTCGGGGTGGTTTTCTGCCGGTCCGCTTATGGGCGCCAATGCGCACAAGCGGACGCCATTGTATGGGGTGGAAACCTCGGGCGGCGTGCGCGCGTGACTTAAGCTGGCGCGACGAGCTTCCCAACCGCGCGCACCAACTCCGCCTCCACAAACGGCTTTTCCAGTCGCAGCCGATCCTCGTAGCCGGAGCCTTGCCCGAGCTGCACGTCTCCGGTGGCAAAAAGATATGGTACGCCAAGCGCACTGAGGCGGTCGGCAATTGGGAGGGCCGTGGCCTTGTCGCCGAGGTTGAGGTCAAGCACGGCCGCGTCGATGCCGTCGTCCTCGATTAGGTCGAGGGCCCGCTGCACGGTGGGCACCGGGCCGACCACCTTGGCCCCGGCATGCTGCAGCCAACGCTTCACCTCCATGGCGATGAGGTATTCGTCCTCGACGATCAGGACGCGGCGGCCAGCGAGTGACGGAACAGCGTCGGGCATGAAAGGTCCTCGTGTAGCCCCCCTCCTTGAGGCTAACTGAGCTGCGCGGGTGCGCGTTCACTCGGGCTGATTGATCGGCATCTCGACACGGCAGCGCACGCCGTCCGCGCTTAGCTCGTAGTCGACATCGGCCTCCAGGGCGTAGCCTAGAGCCTCCTGGATCAGTTCAGTCCCGTACCCCCGGCGCGTGACCTTTTCCGGTTCGCAGGCGACGCCGCTCTCCACCCAGTTCAGTGCAAGCCGGCGGCGATCACGCCTGTCGAACAGCACCTCCCATGTGACGTCAAGATTGCCGGTGCCGCCCCTCAGCGCCCCGTACTTCACCGCGTTGGTGGTCAGCTCATGCAGGGCGAGCGCGAAGTTCTGCACCTGCCTTGCCGTGAGCTGCACCTCAGGACCGCCAACGCACACCCTCTCCGATCTATCTTGAGCGTAGGCAGCGAGTTCCGCCCGGACCATCGCTCCAACCTCAACGGTATCGCTGCCGGCTTGGCTGAGAAGCGCCTGGGCGCGGCTGAGTGCTTGCAGCCGCTCCTCGAACGACTCGACCGTACTACCCTGCCGCAGCGTCTTACCCGCCACGGCCGTGACGACGCCGAGCAGGTTGCGCGCCCGGTGCTGCAGCTCGTTGACGAGGACCTCCTGACGCTTGTTCGCGATCCTCTCGTCGGTGATGTCGAAGCTGACCCCATTGATGATCCAGGGCTGCTCACGCTCGGCGCAGCCGCGCAATTGCACCCAGCGTCCGGCGTTCGCGCCGCTGGCCACCTGAACCGCACCCTGGAATTCCTCTCCAGGGCTGGTCTCCCTCGTCATCACGGCTTCGAGCAAAGCAACGCCTTCGGGTTGCATCAGATCGGCGTAGATCGAAACTGAATGAGGCTGACCGGAGGGCGAGACGCCCCATAGCCTTTGGACGACGTCATCGGCTCGGACCGACCGCTCCCGGGTGTCCCACTGCCAGGCGCCCATCCCGCCGCTCTCAAGCGCGATGCGGCGGAGTTCCTCACTCTCCCGCAGCGCCGCCTCCGTCCGCTGCAACTCGGTCAGTACCTGGCGCAGGTCCCGCCCGGCTTTCACGCGCTCGGCGTCCGACGGGTTCAGAAGTAGCGCGGTGAGGTCCGCGCGTGCCTCCATCACCGTGAGCATGTCCGGCTCGTAGGCCAGCTCGGGATGGGTCTCGGTCCAGTAATGTGCGGTGCGGATGAAGGCGAGATAGGCTGCCAGCAACTCGAACCTAGCGTCGCCGACCGCAGCCCGCGTGGCCACACGCGCGCGCTCGGAAATGCCCGGCTCGACGAAGATCACGGTCAGCGCGTCGAAGAGGTCGGCTTCCGCTTGAGAGCCCGGTTCGGGAATGGGCGAGTTCTCGTCGCGCGCGGCGAGCCGAGCCAGCGCGTCGGCCAGCCTTACCGCGTCCGGAATAGGCCGCCTCAGAAGCGCGACGACTTCGTCGACGGTCTCATGTGAGGCATCGGCGTCACCGGCCGGCCTGCCGTTGCCGATGAGAAAGCCGACGTGGCGGACGATGCAGTACCGCACCTCGCAGAAGCGGGAGAGGTGGACGAACAGGCGTTCCTTGAAGCGGGCGGGCAGCGGGCTATCGAGGTAGGCCGCTTTGGCGAAGCCCCACAGCTCCTCGACCAAGCCGGGTGCGGCCTGAGCCGTGCAGAAGAAGTTCGGTAGTACGCCGAACCGATCCGCAACTTCGCGCTGGAACGGAGTTGCAACGACGCTGTAGGCTTCGACGTCGGTCAGCATGTTCACCTCGTCTCAGCAAACCCTCGGTCGTGCCGAGGTAGCATGAGGCCGAGCTTAGGCCCCTTCGCTCAAAGAGTGGACAACCTATCGACCCTCGCGAAGGGTTCCTGCCTGCCCAACACGGGCATCTGGGCTCCGTCAGGCCATGTCTGCTTCCGGGATGCCTCGTGGTTGCCAGGAAGGGCCGAAACGGGTCGATAGGAGGCTGTCCGCTTTTCCCGCGGGAGTTCTCCGAAGCGGACCAGTCGCTTTCGGCCCCACTTTGTCACGCCGTACCGCTGGAGCGCGCAACACCGGACATTCGTCTTCGCGCCCATCCCGGTCATTCAGATGGTTCTGGCAATATCCCGTAAGTGGACGCTACCAGCTGCGATCGGCCATTCGCATGAGGCGACGCTACGGAACGATATTCCACGGTCGGGCTTGCGTTTAGCTGGGCACCCATTTCCAAAATGGTCTCCATGCCGCCCTGAAGACGAGGTTCGCGATTGCGTTTGACCTTCGGGACGTGCGCCGACAGCAACCTAGTGGTCTGAGTTAGAGGTTTCCTTGCGGTTTTGGTGGTCGAGAGGCATCTGCCGGACGTCCGCGAGGAGGTTGCTGCGATGGCCCGTGGTCCCAAGCCGGCCGAGCTTGATCTGACCGACGATG
>Ga0207953_10148_pt1 | contig 15707 bp, 22 predicted proteins | sample AntDryMetagUQ313_FD_188091 | JGI IMG/M metagenome (GOLD analysis project Ga0207953, IMG submission 188091) | Polar desert microbial communities from Antarctic Dry Valleys - UQ313 (SPAdes) | ecosystem: Environmental > Terrestrial > Soil > Desert | place: Antarctic Dry Valleys | collected 2008-12-31
GGCCCTCCACGGATCGTCCATCCGCGTCAGAGCCTGAGCCTCGTTCCTGATCATCTCGACCTCCTCGCTCATCGAGGGGGTCAGATCCTCATGGCGTCAGGGGGTCAGTTTGCCGTGTCGCCTGACATAAGAGGAGACGACGACGATAGGACACCGAATTAAGCCATGTCTGCGACTATCGCTCACCAGATCGAATGCGAGGACGGTAGGGTCCGTTTGACGGTCCATCGTCATGAGGTTGGCTTCTTCTTCTACACCGAAGACAGCTTCGAGGCCTGGGACGACACGCCTGCGGTTTGGCGAGAAGGATATCCTCCTTCCGGTCTCTTCGCGACGGTGGAGGAGGCTATGGCTGAGGCCAGAGCTATTATACCCTGGTTGCAGGCTGCCTCCACCAAAGGGCACGCACCACCCCAGCCCAAGTTGTCGGACGATGACTGACGGCCGCATTGAGGAAACGCGAACTGCGCTCCTGGCGGCTGCGTTGGGTCGGTTGCAGTCACGGCCATCGCTTCTCATGGCGCCGCACGCCACCGGGTGACGGTCCGGTGCATCTGACTGACTGCGAGCCCGTCAGCCTCCGCGCGAGCCAGCGCGCGGGCCGCGTGCATAGCGCGCTCTCGGCCGGGCAGACCGGCGCGTTCGGCTATTTCGGTGGCCGTGCTTGGCTCAGCGGTGAGGGAAGCTAGCACGCGCGGGCGAATATCTGGGCGCGGCCGGGCGCCTCGAGGCGAGGGGAGCTTCGGCATGCCGCTATCCCAGCGCGATCAGCATCCATGTGCGCGCCTTGGCCATCAGGTCGCCGTCCCCAGCTTGAGGGTCGGAGGCGATCACACGGTCGATGATCTCGCGCGCGTCCGCGCCGCTCAGCCATCACCGACCTCGCTCAGAACAGACCGACCGCAGCCGCGTTGCCCTATGAGCCCGAAGACGGGCCAAACCGAGGAAACGCACATGATGACCAAGACATTCGGCCTTGCGGCCGCTCTTACCATCGCGCTGACGGGCGCCGCCTACGCCCAGCAGCCCGCAGGCGGTGGCAGCGCGACCGGCAACATGAACAACCCGGGCTCGGTGAAGAGCGAAGGGCAGAAGGCGGCCGAAGAGACGACTGGCACGAGCACCCGTTCGCCCGCAGCTGGTGCAGCGACTGCACCGGGAACCGGCACGGCTCGCCCTGGCGTCGGCACGGGCGGAGGCACCTCGGCTCCCGCGCGATAGCCAAATCGTCGGAACTGGCAGGCAGAGGCCGCCGCACGGCAAACCGGAACTCGGCGCTCCCTCGCGGGTCTACCGAGCATCCCTGAGCAATCACCTTGAACCGCCCGGCCCCGGCCGTGGCGGCTTTTTTGTGCCCGCTGGCCCCAGGCAGCTGGCTCATGGTCGGAGGGACCTACTCGAAGTCAGCGACTAGCCATTACGGTACGTGCGAGCAAATGAGCCGGCCAAAGGATCCTAGCGGTATTTTACTAAGGGGTGCGCCGCGCTCGATAAATCATAGCGCAAGCAACCCGTTTCGCATCCCGTATAATATTTGATATCCTGCATGGGAACTTTGATTTTACGGCGAGATTGTCCTAAAAATGGATCTGAAAGGATGATCAATGCGCGCCGTGTCGACCGTTTTAATTGCTTCGCTTGCTGCGATTGCCTCAGGAATGGCGTCAGCTCAGCCGGTTGCACCCGGCGGCACCCCGCGATCAGGCGGTGCAGCTATCCAGCTTCAGCCCAACACAACTGGTAATGATCGTAACGTCGTCATTCCTCGCGGAGCAACGGGAGCGGAGACCATCACGACGGACTCGGCAGCCGGCGGCAACGCGAACCTACCTGAGAGGGCCGTTCCAAATGGCAGTGCTGGAGGCAGCGGCAGCGGCAGCCGTTAAAGCGGCGGCTAAAACCTAGCATTGCAGCCTCAAAGGCAGGCCGACTTCAGCCCCGCCGGCACCGCCGCGCAGGGCCTTTTCGTTGGCTCCTCACTTTGCGCGCGGCGCCTTTTGCATTCGACGCCGTACAACCCATGTCAGTTTCGGAGATGTTCCACCCCAGAGGAGCTGATGCACGTCCAAGCCATGTTTGCCGCCGCCGTCATCGCCGGCTTCGTTGAGTTCGCCTGCCTCTGCCACGAGGCTCCCGAGTGCCGCGACGACTGATCGGCGATACAAGACTGCGAATAAGCCCGCCCGGTTCGCCAGCGCGGGCTTTTTCGTGTTCTGCGATCGCCTTCCCCCGTGACTTCGCGGACATGGCTGTAAAGCGGCGCAGGTGGTGTCGAGCATCGCAACCTAGGGTTTGGACTCGATCAGCACCAGAAGGCGATGACGGCGGCCAGAGCGAGGGCCGAGGCGTAGTTGCGTGCGAGCTTGTCGTAGCGGGTGGCGATCCGGCGAAAGTCCTTGAGGCGGTTGAAGGTCGCCTCGATCCGCCACCGCTCCCGATAGCGGCTCTTGTCGTGGCGGATCTTCCGCTTGCGGCCGCGCTTGCCCGGGATGACCGGCGTGATGCCGCTCTTGCGGAGGTCAGCGCGCAGCCAGTCGGCATCGTAGCCCTTGTCGGCTGCCAGACGTTGGATCCGGCCTGGCGCTTTGGCCAGCACCGCAGGCGCGGTGGTCACATCGCTGGCGTTGCCGGGCGTTAGCAGGAGGACGCCGGGGCGGCCGAGGACATCAGTGAGCGCGTGGATCTTGGTGGTCTGGCCGCCGCGCGATGGGCCAATGGCCTGCGCCGTCGCCCCCCTTTGCCGCCATGGGCAGAGCGGTGGGCGCGGACGTAGCTGCTGTCGAGGGCAGCCGCATCGCCCGTCCATCCGGCCTTGGCCAGCGCGGCGAGCATGGCTTTCCAGAAGCCGCGCCGCGACCATCGGTTGAAGCGGTTGTAGACCGTGGTCCGCGGGCCGTAGGCGGCCGGGCAATCGCGCCAGCGGCAGCCCGACGTCAGCACGTGCAGGATGCCAGAGATGATCTGCCGGTCGTCCTTGCGCTCGGGTCCGGGCTGATCCTTGGGCATGAACGGTCCGATCACCGCCCATTGCTCATCCGAGAGCCAGAACAGGTCCGCCATCACCGCCTCCAGGCCGCAAAACGGCCGCCTGGAATCACAAAACGACAGACCCCGCAACGGCTTGGTTCGGTTCACACCCTAGATCCCCCACCCGTTCATGAGGTGGGGAGCGCTATCACGACGGCCAGACCCGCGAGCGCAGATCGACGGAACCCTTCCACGCCGGCCGGCGTCTCTGAGGCGTCACACCCGGGAGGCGGCCCGTGATGGCACTCAGGTGGCGGACGTCTCACGTTCCCGCTGTTCCAAATACGACCAATGGAATATAATAGAACCAATGCGATCTAGCTTTGCAATTTTGCTGATATTTGGATCGATGTCGGCCGCATTTGCAGATGATGACTGCCCTAGGAATTTCCAAAATTATGGAATATTTCTGCAGGCACAAAAATCTTGCGGCCGGAAGGTGGAGTATCCCTTCATGAAGATCATGAAAGCCTGTGCAAGAGAGACGCCTGAGCCCAAGGCTATCGAATTGATGGATGCTGGCCGCCGGATCTGGGCGAAAAATCTCATGCGTAGTAGCCTCGGCACGATGTGCGAGGAGGTGTTGTCACGTCTTCCTGTGCCCCCAAATCATCGCAAGCGCTGAGCCATCCCATCGTGTCGTCAGCCTGCCCAGTCCACCGGCGCGGGGTTTTGCACGCCTAGAATCTTGGGATCGCCCAGGGCGATGAAAGCTAATCACTTAGCAGGCTGTTGAAGAAGTCCGTGGCGTGGCCGAGCGGAGGATGATTCACTCCTTCTCGGGAGCGCGTGGGGAAGGCGAATGCGGGGTTCGGATCAGCGATCGGGGACGTTGTTCTCCTATGTGGACCTGGAAGCACGGGTCCGGTCAGGCCACCCCCTGCGCATGATCCGGTAGCTGACGTATGTGGCGCTTGCAGCGCTGAACCAGGACTACCTGCGCTCTATGTGGCCCGGATAGGTCGTCCGTCGATCCCGCCTGAGATGCTGCTGCGAGCGATGCTCCTGCAGGCGTTCTACTCGATTTGCTCGGAGCGGCAGTTGATGGAGCAACTGGAGTTCGACCTGCTGTTCCGCCGGTTCGTGGGGCTGGGTGTCGACGATCCGGCTTGGGATCACTCGAGCTTCAGCAAGAACCGGGACCGCCGGCTGTCCGGTGATATCGCCGCCAAGTTCCTGGCAGCCGTGCTCGCCCGGCCCCGGGTGAAGCGGCTCCGGTCCGGCGATCACTTCAGCGTCGACGGCACGCTGATCGAAGCCTGGGCGTCGATGAAGAGCCTCACGCCCGAGGATCAAAGCGGGGACCAAGCTCTACCGCCCGCTGGCGGACGTAACGCCGAGGTCGACTTCAAAGGACAGGCACACTCAAACGAGACGCACGCGAGCACCACCGATCCCGAAGCCAGGCTCTATCGCAAGGGCCCGGGCATGGAGGCCAAGCTCTGCTTCATCGGCCACGCTTTGATGGAGAACCGCTCGGCCCGGATCGTGGACACCTGCCTGACCTCGGCGGACGGCCACGCCGAGCGCATTGCCGCCTTGGCGATGATCGAGCCGAGGGCGGACCGGCCCAGGGCCATCTTAATGGGCGCTGACAAGGCCTACGATGCGTAGGATTTCGTCAACGAGCTGAGATCGATGAATGTCCGCGCGCACGTGGCCCAGAACACCAGCAGGCGCCGCTCGTCCATCGATAGGCGAACCACCCGCCATGCCGGCTATGGCATGAGCCAGAAGATCCGCAAGCGCATCGAGGAGGGCGTCAGTTGGATCAAGACCATCGGTGGCCAGCTGAAAACCCGCTTCAGGGGCCACGATAGGATCGGATAGGTCTTCGCCTTCACCGCCGGCGGCCGACAACTTGGTTCGCCTGCCCAAGCTGCTCGGAGCCCTGGCGTAAGCGTCCTAAGCAAGTGGCGGATCGTCGAACTGCCCGGCCACGCGGACGACTATGCCGACCTGGTCGAGCCGGCCTACATCCTCTTCGAGGCCACCGGTGGCGAGTTCGCCTTCGGATGCGTCACCGGGGCCGTCGCCGGTGGTGGTGATAACGCTGCCGTTGAATTCGACTGAAACGGGAACGACGAGATGGACGAGGCCTGCGGCCCCGGATGGGCCGAGCTTCGAGCCGACGGCTCGCTTCGGGGCGAAATCGGCGCCACGGCGGCGACGATATCCCCTTCAGTGCCCGCCGCTGGCCGAATTCTTCAACAGCCTGCTAGGCCGAGTCGTCGTTCGCGGCGGACGTGGCCTTCTCGCGACGCCGAATCTCTGCAGCGAGGGCGAAGAGCAGCATCCGTGAAGCTGTCTGCATCTCCGCCGAGCCGTGGCGGGCAATTTCCTCATGAATGGAGATGCAGGCTTCCGCCATTGCCTCGAAATCGCTCAGTGGACCCAAGCCCCCGTGATGCCGCGAATTGATACCAGTGCATCTGTACTGAGTTTAAGTATCGCACCTGGATTAGATCGCAATAACAAATCGTCTCAGTATATCGGATACGGCGTCGGTCGGCGCTTCCCGTGGCGCTGGTTGGAGCTCGCGTTAAAGTGAGTTTGCCGAAAGATTTCGATGAAAGCGAGGCTCGGAAAAGAGCACTCCTTCGGCGGATTGCAACTGCGCTCGGCGCGCCGGAAGCAGGGCTATTGGACGAAGCCGCGGCTCAATTTGGGCCAGACGGTCCTTATGAGCTGCTGAGAACATGGAACGACATCGAGTGCTTATCCGATCGTCGAAAGTTGCTCGCCTTCGCGAGATTGCTTGCTGCGCGACACTAGTCGGCGGATCAGACGGTTTGCGGCGAACGGGCGCGGCTGATCCCGCCTGTGATCTGCGAGGATGGGGCAACCACGATGTAAGCCGGCGCAGGATGTTGCGCCTGCGAAGCCATTAACGCGGCGAGCCTTTTCCGAGCGCACGGTGCGGGTATGTCCACTCGCATACCGAGCGCGCCATGCACTTCGAGATCCTCGCAACCGGTCGCCACCTTTGGACCTGGGTGCTGCTCGACGTAGCGCATCTGACGGTGATGGAATCGGACCGGACCTCCCCGTCCGAAGCGCAGGGCTCGGCGGCGCTGGCCTTCTCGAAGCTGGTTACCCGGGCTGGCAAGACGCTGACCGGCGGCCCGGCGGGCGGCCTGCTCTAACCCAGCGGCCGCGCCTCGCCGCGACGCCGCTCGGCCTCATCCTGGGCCGCGTGCAGCTTCTTCGTGGCGATGAGCATGTCGGGCCAGTCGATAGCCTTCTCGTGGGCCTGCATGGCTCGGACGTCGCCGAGGCACTGCGCCAACTCCCAGCGGTGCCAGGAGCGCACGTCGGACAGCGCCTTCAGTTAGGCCATCTGCTCGTCGGTCACGGGTCTGCCGCCCGTTGAAGCCGCGGCGCTGCGCCCGGCTTGCTCGCGTCGATCTCCACAAGATGCGCTAGGCCGGCTGGCGTGATGAACCACGCGTCTACGCGGCGGCCCGGGCCAGGGGCCGAACGGGATTCGACGAGCCCCCGCTTCCGCAGGGCCGACATGGCCGACGGACAGGCGCTGCGGCGCAGCCCCTGCGGGTAGAGGAGGCATGCGCGAACGGCCTCGAGCTGGCGGTCGCGGACTGGCGCGATCGGTTCGGAAGGCATGACGACCCCCAGCTATCGTGAGTCGCCGTCGTCTACGAGTCCGTGGCTCGCGACTACGCCGCCCTATCGAGCAGGCGCCGGAGTTCCGACATCATCTTCCGAGGCTCGAGCGGCTTATGCAGCCAGCGGGCGAAAGCGTAACGTTCGGGCATTCCTCGTCGATCGTAGCCGCTCATGAAGAAGAACGGCACACCATCCGAGACCAGAGCGTCAGCGACCGGGAAGACCCTTTCATCGCACAGGTACACGTCGAGGATTGCGGCGTCGGGCCTGTCTTCCGCAAGAAGATTGAGTGCGGCGTCTACTGATGGCACGGGTCCGACAACCGTCGCGCCAGCAGCAACCAGTTCCTGTTCTAGGTCGCTGGCGATAAAGTAGTCGTCTTCGACGACAAGGACGCGCTGGCCGGTGAGCGGATCTGCGGCCATCGCCTGCTTCTCCCGCAATTTGTAGCTTCAAGACGAGCGGCGAGATTAAATCGCTAATACCGCTCGCATCGCCATCAAATGATATTTTGAGCTGCTCGCTCAGACTCCCGCTTCGAGGCAGCTCATAGGTTAGCCAACGGACCTCAAGGTAGCCCCTCCTCCACCAGCCCGTGGCTCGCGGCGAGCTCAGCGCTACTCACCGCCATTTCTCGTCTGTGCACGCCAAGACGTAGACGACGTGCACGCAGCGTGCCTGAGCCGCCTGCGTTGTCGCATCGGCCATGCATGCCCGCATACCGGATGAGAAAACCTCCTCGTCGATGCCGGCCCGGCTACCGCATTGGAAAATGGGCTGAAAACCCTCGAAGCGGCTGACCTGCCAGAAGATCGCAACGACCAGCAGCAGGCAGAAACCCGCGACAAGATACTTGTTGTCATAGAACCAGTGCCGCTGATCGGCCCTGCAGGCGATGAGCTCGCTCATCCCTTCGCCGGATGTCCCAGCGGGATCGCGGTTCGGACCATGTTGCGCTTCTTGGCCGGCTTGTCGGTGGTGAGCGCCTCGGCAGCGCGAGTGTTGGTGCCTAGCGTCTCGAGGAGGTCGAGCGTCCAGCCCTTCGCCAGCGGGTAGGCCTCGGTCGCCAAGTCCGCGAGCGCCGCGTCGACCGCGGCGTCGATCTCCTGATCGGTAACCTCGGCGGCCTTGCGCAGTCCGGAGACGGGCGGGGGTTCTTTGGCCATGGGCGACCTATTGCAGCCTGGTCGACGTCGAGTCCATGAGGCCGACTCGCACGGCGAGGGCGAGTAGGTCGCCGTCCGTCAGCGTCTCGCCGTCGACCAGCCGGTAGGGCAGGCTACCGGTCCAGGGCTCCACGTTGTGGCCGCGGGCCCGGAGCGCCGCAACGGCTTCGCGAATTAAGTTGTGGCCATCGCTCATGCTCGCTGTGCTCAATTCGAAACGTCCCTACCCTTCTGCACCGCCAAGCGGTTCAGCAGGTCCACGAGGTCGTCAGCCTGCCCTATCCCGAGGCCGCTCTGCGGTCCGATCCTGTGCGCTCACGACTCATAGCTTCTCCGTCGTGCTCGTCGCCCCAGCGATTTGCATTGCGACGCGGTTTGCTGCGGCGATCAGCACCGCGTCGAGGTGGTGGATGTACCGCGACGTGAGGCCGTGCCCGGCATGACCCAGCATCGCGCCAATCGTCGAGTCGCTGTAGCCGAGGCCGCCACCGGTAGAAGCGAGGGAGTGTGGGAGGGTGTGCGCCGAGACGCCTTCCAGTTCTGCCTTGCTCACAATGCGCTCCAGGGCGTCGTCGAGTCTCGTGAAAGGCCCCTGCCCTCCCCGCGCTGTCGGCAGGACATATGCCGAACCAGAGGCCCGCTCGATGCCGTCTAGGATCAGCAGGACGGCCTTGCTGATCGGCCGGACCGAGGCGCCTCCTTCGAGTCCTCAAGCCGCAGGCATGGCTCCGCTCTGTCGACCTCGGACCATCGCAGCTTCACGATCTCACCCAGGCGGCAGCCGGTCAGCGCCAGCAGCCGAATGCCGGCGAGGCGAAGCGTGCCGGTGTCGTCCGGCGCCTCTTCGATGCCCGCGGCTTCCATGACGACGCGGTCGCGCCCTGACGAGTCGGTCCACGCGAGGCGTTCCAGGGGACGTGGAAGAGACGCAGATAGCCCTACCTAGCGAGATCTCACCGATTGGATCTCGACATGTGGTACCTGTACGGCGCCGTCCTGCTGGCTGGGATCGCGAACGCCATCCAGCCAGGCCAGAACAGCACCCTCGCCAGAGGCTTCTCTCAGCCGCTCGTGGCAGGTCTGATCGTTGGAATTGGCACCTCCCTGACCGTCCTAATCATCGGCCTCATATCCCGTCGCTTGGCATGGCCGACAACCCAGGAGCTGTCGCAGGTGCCGTGGTGGGCGTGGGGCGGCGGCTTCATGGGCGGCGGAGTTGTGATCGCGCAGCTGCTGATTGCTCGGCACGTGGGAGCCGGGGCGTTTCTCGGGCTTCTGGTGACGGCGGGCGTCGTGACCTCCATCCTGCTCGACCATTTCGGCTTGGTCGGCTTTGAGGTGCATCCGGCCAGCCTCTGGCGGATCCTCGGTGGCCTGCTGATGGTGGCTGGTGTTGCGCTCGTCGCACTCTTCTAAAGCCGGTCGCGTTTCTCCCGCACGGCTCACGCCACCTTCGTGCTCGACGCTCTGGAGCAGGCCCTGCACGAGCGCCGGCCCCTCCAGAGGAGCGGGCTCGTGCACCACTCCGACAGTCAGAAGATCTGCGCCAGTTCCCGGGTGGTCTGACCCGCACAGCGATGGACCATCGGTTAAGCTGGCGCCGCAGGGCGTCCCGGTGCGGCCTGACTCGCACTCTGATCGACTGGCCGTGTCTTTCCCCGGACCTGTCGGCCGCCCGGGAACACCCTGCGGTGAGGTTTTGCCTCGCCGATGCCTGTGACCCGAGAAGGGCCTGACCGTCTGGTCTCGTGACTGTCCTGTCCGCGCATCCGGTCGTGGTGAAGCCATCAGGCTCGATCGACAGGAGGATGGGATGAGTGCCGAGAAAGCTCACGAGCGTCGTGTCATCGGCGGTGTCGACACCCACAAGGATCTGCATGTCGCCGCGGTCGTCGATGACCGGGATCGGGTTCTGGCGACCGCCAGCTTCGCCGCGACCCGCCAGGGCTATCGGCAGATGCTGACCTGGATGCGTTCGTTCGGCCCGCTGCGCCGCGTCGGGGTCGAATCGACCGGCAGCTATGGTGCCGGCCTGCTTCGCTTCCTCCAGCGGTCCGGGATTGAGGTACTGGAGGTGACCGCCCCCGACACCCAGGACCGTCGCCGGCGGGGCAAGAACGACGACTTCGACGCACAGAGCGCGGCGCACGCGGCCTTCGCCGGCACCCGTACCGTCACGCCGCGCACCCGCGACGGCATGGTCGAGTCGCTGCGCGTCCTGAGCGCGTGCCGGAAGACGGCGGTCGCGGCCCGGCGCATCGCCCTGCAGATGATCCACAACACCATCGTGTGCGCCCCGGACGCCCTGCGCGAGACGCTGCGCCGGATGACCCGGATGCAGCTCGTGCGGACCCTGGCGGCGTGGCGGCCTGATCTGAGCGCCTACCGCGACGTCGAGGCCGCCTACCGGATCGGCCTGAAGTCCCTGGCGCGGCGCTATCTGGAACTGCACGACGAGATCGCCGATCTCGATGCCATGATCGGCGCCATCGTCGACGAGCTTGCCCCGGACCTCGTGGCCCGCAACTCCATCGGCAGCAATGGCGCCGCTCAGCTCCTCCTGACGGCCGGCGACAATCCCGAGCGCTTGCGCTCAGAGGCAGGCTTCGCGGCGCTTTGTGGCGTGAGCCCCGTGCCAGCCTCATCGGGCAAGACGGTGCGCCATCGCCTCAACCGAGGCGGTGATCGCGCGGCTAACAGCGCGCTGCACATTATCGCCATCGGGCGACTGCGAACCGATGAGCGGACCAAGGCGTATGTGGCCCGCCGCATCGCAGAAGGCCACTCCAAGCTGGAAGCGATCCGTTGCCTGAAGCGCTACATCGCCCGTGAGGTGTTCACGCTCATCACCCGGAGGCGGCAGGCGATCAACCAGACCCAAATCGCGGCTTGACACACAGAAGGGCGTCAGGGGGAGCCAATACCTTGCTGTGCGCTACACGGAACGGCTGGCGGAGGCGGGCGTCGAGCCTTCGGTCGGCAACATCGGAGACAGCTACGACAACGCCTTGGCCGAGACGATCAACGGTCTGTTCAAGGCCCAGGTGATCCATCGGCGCGCGCCGTGGCGCAGCTTCGAGGCGGTGGCGTTCGCCGCCCTCGAATGGGTCGATTGGTTCAACACCCGCCGCTTGCTCGAACCGATCGGCAACGTGCCTCCCGCCGAGGCGGAGGCACGCTTTTATGCCCAGGCCGAGATCTAAGCCTTGGCCGCCTGACCCAAACCAAACGGCCTCCGGGAGGCCTGGCGCGGGTCAGTCCTTGCGCCAGGGTAGTAGCGCTGCTCGGAGATCTCTGCCTCCTCGCGTGCCAGCGCCAAGCTCTTGCCCCTGGGCCGTCTGCACCTCGATCTGGCGCAGCGTCAGCACGACCTGCTCCGCGCCCGTTTTCCGATCTCGCCGCATCTCCGACTTCTTCGGTCCCGGCTGATCCTCTCGATCAGAAGGGTCCAAAGCCGGCCGGTCAGGTTAGGAGCGGCCGAGGAAGCGGATCGGGCTCGGCGGGACGGCAAATACAGATAGGTCGCCCGCCCGCGACATTCAACCGCACGCGCAGTGCCTAACTTGAGCTGTCTCTGGCCGAGCGTGTTGCCCAATTCGACAATTGTATATGGATCTAAACCGCTCTATCGCCAAACATTAACTTGCGAGCGGCATTTGTGCTTTGGCAGAATGACAATGATCGCCTTCGTGAGATCGTCGTGCGCGTTATGTCTGGATATTGGCTGGGCCATATATGGCGGAGCGCAAGAAACATCTAAAAATTCCTCGCAAACCTGCTTCTAATCCCGGTTCGGCATATCGAACTGAGAGACAAAGGGTGCGAGGTCATGAGTACGACTGTTGGGGTCCTGATCCTGGATGAAGCGCAGGACCTGAGCGCCGCCGCCCGCGCTGCTTTGGATCACTTGCCGGAGATCCGCCTACTCGGCGAGGCATGCCTGGACGAAGCCGATGTCGAGGTTGAGGTCGCTGTGGTCTGTCTCAGCTCGGACAAGGTCGCGGAGGGAATCGCGCATGTCACCGGCCTGAGGGAACGCCGGCCGAACCTGCGCATCCTGGTGTCCTTCGACGCGCTGACAGCGGACCACTTTGAGTCTCTGTTGGATGCGGGTGCTGATGCCTTCGTCGGGCGATCACATTCGCAGCAGGAACTCAGTGCGGCGCTGCTTGCCCTTGTGAAGGGAGCGGCTTGCCTCGTTCCTCCGAAGCGGCCGGGCGCCATGAAGGCGGGCCAGAGCTGCAACTTCGGTCTGTCCCCCCGCGAGATCGACGTCCTGCGCTTCCTCTGTGCAGGCTTCAGCAACAAGGAGGTCGCCCGGCGCTTGGCGCTGAGTGTGCGCACTGTGGAGACCCATCGGCTCAACCTGCGCCGCAAGACCCAGACCGGCCGTTTGAAGGAGCTCGTTTCGCTCGCCCACCAGCTTGGGCTGCCGCTCCCGTCTGCTGACGAGTGGTCTTCGCATGCCGACAATCGGTTCGCGTCAAAGGGAGGCTCTCTTTTCGAGGCCGTGACCGGCCCGGAAGGGCTTTCCGTCCGTGCCGACGTCGCTAGCCGTGCAGGAGCGACTTCCTTGAGGAAGCGTTAACGGCGCGAGGCGGTCGCTACGGATGGTGGCGGCAGCTCTCCTGCGCGTACTCTGCAGCGTCGCTACGGCTTCTGACAGGCGAAACCGAACGGCAGGCGGGCCGGCCCCTAGAGGGCTCGGCCCGCGCCTTTCGGGCCAGTGTGAACTGTTGCGCCGCTCCTGACACTTCCGCGTTCTCGGGCAGGGACCCGGAACGACAACGGCGCAGCAACCCTGGAGGTCACTGCGCCGCGGGGTCGGGCTACTGAGGGGGCGATAGCAGCCACGAAGAAGGGCTACGCGCGACGCTGCTACTGCGGGGTGCGCCTGAACACATCCAAGAGCATGTGGCTCGGCAGCGACAGAGGTCGGCCATCGCCTGTGGAAAGCGCGAAGCGCCCTCGATCCGTCAAGGTTCAGGCGCGAGGGTGCTGACCCCTCTTCCGATCCGGCCTGCCATGTTCGCCAGCCCTCACGCTTTCGTCCTGCATCATCGCGAGCGTCTCGCCGTGCTCCTCTCGTCGGCCCTGTTCCTGGCCGGCGCGCTCCCGCTTTTCTGGGCGGTCGGGTGACGACCCCGGCGCGCCCAGAAATCACCCGGCACTCCGTTAGTAGCAGCCGGCCGATGGCCGCTCAGGCGGCGTCATCCGATGACGGCTCGCGGCGCTCCGAGCCCGGCGGACATGGCGTTGTGTTCGTCCAGGGCATCGTGCCATCCGGTCGGCAGAGCATCGACCTTGCCCTTCAGGTCGCCCTTCCGCTCCGGGCGGGGGCCCTTGCAACCGCCATCGCGCCATACCCGGAACTTGCGGCTGTCGACCCACTCCGTTCGGCCGTGCTCGGCGCGGACGATGATGTCGGCGATCACCCGGTTGGCCTCGTTGAAGAACGCCGACGCGAGCCGTCGGGTCGCACAGCGCCGCAGGGCCCGCGCCTCTCGAAAGGCGGGACGTTTTTGCAGAACCCGCAACACCGCACGAGCATCGCCCGACCCACATCGTCCAGCTTCGGCGTGCCGGTCTTCAGGCGGTTCTGACGGCACTCGCCCCCGGTCTCGACGCTGCGCTTCGGCCGCTTCGACATGCCCTTGCGGGATTTCCGGGCCGCGGGTGTCCAACCTGGACGTCTCGCGTCGAAGTCGGGGGGCTCGTTCTCGTCCGACAGAGGTGCGCCTCCATGTGAGGAGCCCCCTATCCATACCGGATCGACCCGAAACACAAACGGCCGAGCGGCGGCAGCGCCTTGGCACCCTCATCGGCTGATGCGGCCGGGTCATCTGATGATGACGGTCCGGTCAGCGGCCGGCGCTCGATGCGTTGAGAATTCAACTCGCCATAACCGTCACGCGCGTTGCGACGACGTCATGGCGAGCCATGGGTTGGGATGGGATCGGATCCGCTCGGACGGCCCTTCCAGAACGAAGAAACACCCCGGGAGCTTGCGCTCTCAGGGTGCTGCCGACCTCGCGGCCAGTTTGATCGGGCTGGGGATGCGAAGGTCAGCCGATCGGCTGCTCTTCGGCGGCGGAGAGCGATGAGGAGGACCAACTACCCCTCGCCCGCCGCCGCATCTCCCGGCACAGCCGCCGGGAGCAGCGCGACCGGATCTCAGTACGAGCCGAACTTGTAGTTCAGGCCGGCGCGGACGACGGCGAACTCGTCGTCGCGGCGGCCGATGGCGCTGTAGGCGACCGGGACGAGGTTGGCGGCGTTGACCACCAGGGCGCCCTGGTTGCGGGTGCCGCGCTCCAGGTTCACGTACAAGCCTTCCACCTTCAGCGTCACGGCCGAGGAGCGGAAGAAGTTCAGGAACGAGTCGGTGGGGAGCGCATACTCGATGCCGCCGCCGACGGCGTAGCCGGTGCGGAAGCTGTCGTTGCCGGCGTAGCCGCCGAAGGAGCGGTCGGCGCTGCCCGAGCCGTAGGCGAAGCCGCCGGTGGCGTACACGAGGGTGCGGTCGAAGGCGTAGCCGAGGCGGCCGCGCACGGTGCCGAAGTAGTCGAGGCTGGAGAGGCCGCGCGGGTCGGTGACGTAGTAGCCGGGGGCGACGGCGCCGGAGATGAAGGCGTTGTTCCGGTTACGGCCGAAGTCGAGGTACTGGGCGTCGGCCTCGAAGCCGATCACGACACCCGAACCCGGGGTGATCTGCCAGTTGTAGCCGATCTGCGCACCGCCGGAGAAGCCGTCCTGGCTGCGGTCGCGGAAGGAGGCGACGGTGCCGGGGGCGGCGTAGGGGAAGGGCACCGCGAAGGTGTTGTTGGTGCGGCTGCTGGCGTCGAAGGCGTAGCCGGCGTTGATACCGAAGTAGGCGCCGGTCCAGGTGAAGACCGGGACGGGGGTGAACACCGGCGGCGGGGCGGCGCGGCGCGGCAGGTCGGCGGCCGAGGCGGCGGCGGTCAGGGCCGTGAAGGCGGCCAGCGAGGCCAGGAGCTTGGTCATAACGGAAGGTCCAAATTTCGATCTGGGTGTATGGCTACCGGTCCGTGATAGAAAAGGCTGTAGTTTTACGGACACACCATTCGGCGACGGGGTAGGGCGGCTTAGTAAACCGAATATGAACGCACCCGAGATCGGCAAAATACATCGCCTGACACTCAGCCGGTCGCCACAACATCTCAGATGCGTTTTGGTTGCAGTCCGCCGCCACGTCGCTTGGCAGCTGTGGCCGAAGGGCTACAGGACGGGGTCGGCGGTTCGCTGCAGTGTAGGACCCTCACTGGGTTTTCAGCCCCACCATGCCGATCCGGCCCGAGGACCGCTACTTCTGTCCCGTCGATTGGGCGCAGCTCTCGGCCGTGATCCGGTTCGGGCGGGCGAGAGACTGCTGCGAAGGTTGCGGGCGGCCGCGCAGGCGGATGGTCTACCGCCTCGGCGATGGCCGTGGTGGGCGCGGATGCCGGCCGGTGGCGCCGTGGCGCTCGGTATCCTCGGCGGCGTCGTGGTTGGCAGTGCCATCGCGTTGGCCAACAGCGGCTAGAGCGGTTTCGGTTTAATCGGGGTCGTATCCTGTCGCGACGAAGAAGTTTGCAGCCTCGTCGGGCGTGACGGCATCGACGAGCCGCCCGATAGTGGTCCAGAGCCCTTCGCGCGTGCGCTCGGCGGCCTTGCGCAGCCCCGCCTTCAACTTCGAGAACGCCATCTCGATCGGATTGAAGTCCGGCGAGTAGGGCGGGAGGAACAGGAGCCGCGCGCCTGCCGCCTCGATCGCCGCGCGCACGGCCGGGCCTTTGTGGCTGCCGAGATTGTCCATGATCACGATGTCCCCGGGTGCGAGTTCGGGCACCAGGACCTGATCGACGTAGACTTGGAAGGCGTCGCGGT
>Ga0207953_10155_pt1 | contig 13323 bp, 4 predicted proteins | sample AntDryMetagUQ313_FD_188091 | JGI IMG/M metagenome (GOLD analysis project Ga0207953, IMG submission 188091) | Polar desert microbial communities from Antarctic Dry Valleys - UQ313 (SPAdes) | ecosystem: Environmental > Terrestrial > Soil > Desert | place: Antarctic Dry Valleys | collected 2008-12-31
GGCGGCCGCGCTCGGCGACGCCGAGGCCACGCGCCTCGCCGGAGCGCCGCCCGACCGGGACGGCCTCGCCGCTTGGCTCGACGCGGTCGTCGACGCCGCGGAGGCGCGCCGCCAGGGGAATCCGTCCCGGGCCGCCACCGGCGACGCCGTCCTGCGGCGGGCGCTGGAGGCGGTCCTGCGCTACGCCGTGTCCGAGGGCGGGACGGAGGCCGTCGCCCGGCTGGCCGACCGGCGGCGCCCGACCGCGAAGACGCCGCGCGCCTACCAGCGCCTGGCCTGGGCGGAGCCGCTCCACCTCGCCCTGCGGGCCGCGCTCGTGCACGCGCCGGAGTCCGATTACGACGCCGCGGTGGCGTTCCTGAACGCGCGGATCGCCGAGGACCACGACTGGCCGGCGGCCTGCGCCTTCGCGTTCATCCTGGCCGACGACCGGGCCGCCCCGCACCCGCTCCAGCCCGTCGCGGTGATCGAGGCCGCCGCGTCGGCGGGGATCGACGTGACGGCCGACACGGTCTACCTGCCGCTCCTGGCCGACGCCCCGCCGGAAGCGGTCGCGGCCTGGCGCGCCAAGCGCAGCTACCACCTCTACTTCGTCTACTGCGCCCTCGACGCGGCCGAGGCGGCCGCGACCCTCCTGGCGGTGGCCCGCGCCGCCGGGCAGCCGGCCCTGCCGGCCCTCGACTGGCTGCTGCACTACGCCCTCGACGAGGAGCGCCGCACGGTCGCCCTGGCGATCCTGTCGACGGGCGAGGCCGGGGCGCTCCCGGCCCTCTTGCCCCATCTCCACGAGAAGCCCGTCGCGGCGGCCCTCGACGCGGCGCTGGCGGCCGACCCCGCCGCGATCCTGCCCCGCTGCCTCGCGGCCCTCGCGGGCGGCCGGTCCGAGCCCGCCCTGCGCGCCCGTGTGAACCGGGCGCTCGAGGCCCACGGGATCGACCGGGTCCGCGGCTGGCTGGCGGCGTCGGGCGGGCGCGGAGCCGGCATCCTCGATGCCCTGGCCGAGGCCCGCGCGGTGCCCCTCGCGGAGCCCGCCGCCTGGCCGCGGGTGCTGCGCGCGCCGCCCTGGCGGGCCAAGGCCCGGACCCGGGACGACCTCGTCCTCGCCCTCGCGCCGCTGTCGACGCCGTTCGCGCACGCGGTGCCGGAGGTCGCGCCGAGCTACTGGCGCGCGCGGAACGCCGTCACCCTCGACGGCCCGGAGGCTCTGCGGGCCTTCGTGGCGGCCGCGGAACTCGCCCACCCGACGCAGGGCTGGAGCCGGATCCCGCCCCCGCTCTCCGAGCCGCCGCGCGACGACCCGCCGGCCCTGATCGCCTGGGTCGCCGCCCGCGTCGCCCAGATCGACGGGACCTGCCATTACTGGTCGAACTCGCCCTATCACCAGCTCGTCGGCAGCCTGGAGCGTCAGCCCGAGCCCCTGGCGCTCGCCCTGTGGGCGCAGCCCCGCGTCGTGACCGGATGCTTCCACGTCTCGCAATGGCCGGAGATCGTGGGGGCGATGCTGGCGCGGTTCGGCGCGGGGGCGGTGCCGGGCCTCGTCGGGCTGGTCGAGGCCGATCCGGTCGGGCTGCTGCCGGCGGTCGCGGCGGTGGACGATGCCCGCCTCGCCGCGCCCGCCGCCCGCGCCCTCACCAAGCTCAAGAAGGCCCGCGAGCCGGCCCTGGCGTGGCTCCGCCGCCACCGCGAGACCGCCCTCACCCGCCTGCTGCCCGACGCCGTCGGCCGGTCCGGGGCGCTGCGCGACGCCGCCGAGCACGCGCTGCGGGTCCTGTCGCAGGATCGGCCGGACGGCCGCGCCGCCGTCGCGGCCGTGGCGGCGCGCTACGCCGACCAAGCGCCGGAGGTGACCGAGGCGGTCGCGCAGGTGCTCGACCGCGATCCCCTCGCCCGCGTCCCCGCCAAGGTCGGCAGGCCGCCCGCCTGGATCGTGCCGTCCATGCTGACCCGGCCGCGGCTGCGGGACGGGACCGCCCTGCCGGACGCCGCGATCCTGACCCTCTGCGAGATGCTGTCCTTCACCAACCCGGACGCCGTCTACGCCGGCGTGCCGATGGTGCGCGAGGCCTGCACCGAGGCGAGTCTCGCGGCCTTCGCGTGGGACCTGTTCTCCGCCTGGATCGCCGCCGGGACGCCGTCCAAGGACGGCTGGGCCCTGCGCGCGCTGGGCTGGTTCGGCACCGACGCCACGGCCCGCGACCTGACCCGGCTGATCCGCCGCTGGCCCGGCGAGGCCGCCCATGCCCGCGCGGTCACCGGCCTCGACGTGCTGGTCGACATCGGCACCGACGTGGCGCTGATGAACCTCAACGGCATCGCCGAGAAGCTGAAGTTCAAGGGGCTCCAGGAGAAGGCCCGGCAGAAGATCGCCCAGCTCGCGGAGGCCCGCGGCCTCACTCCCGAGGAGCTGGCCGACCGGCTCGCCCCCGACCTCGACCTCGACGCCCGCGGCGGCCTCGACCTCGATTTCGGCCCCCGCGGGTTCCGGGTCGGGTTCGACGAGACCCTGAAGCCCTGGGTGCGCGACGCCGCCGGCCAGAGGCTCAAGGACCTGCCCAAGCCCGCCAAGGCCGACGAGCCCGCCAAGGCCGCGGCGGCGGTGGCCCGCTGGAGCGCCCTGAAGAAGGACGCGCGGGCCGTGGCGAGCCTGCAGGTGGCCCGCCTGGAGGCGATGCTCGCCGGCGCCCGCCGGGTCCAGCCGACGGTGTTCGGCCCCTGCTTCGCCGCCCACCCGCTCGTGCGCCACCTCGCCCAGCGCCTCGTCTGGGCCACCTTCGCGGATGCCGACCCGCGGACCGGCCCGGGCCTGACCTTCCGGGTGGCCGAGGACCTGACCTTCACGGATGCCGACGACGCGCCGCTCGACCTCGACCTGACCGGAGCGGCCCCCGGCCTGATCGGCCTCGCCCATCCCCTGCAGCTCGAAGCCGGGGCGCTGGCCGCCTGGGGGGCGCTGTTCGGCGATTACGAGATCGTCCAGCCCTTCCCGCAGCTCGCCCGCGAGACCTACGCCTTCACGGAGGCCGAGGCGGCCGCCGCCACGACCGACCGTTTCGCCGGGACCGTGGTGGAGGCCAACCGCCTGCGCGGGATGGCCGCAAGGGGCTGGCCCCTCGGGGCGCCCCAGGATGCCGGGGTGGTGTGGTGGATCGAGCGCGCCGTCACCTTCCCCGGGGACGCCGCCGGCCAGGCGTCGCTGACCTTCTCGGAGGGCCTGTTCACCGGCGCAATGGAGTTCGAGGACCGGGAGCAGACCCTCGGCGAACTGACCCTCGGCTCGCCCTGGAGCAGCCGGACGGATCCGGGCCAGCGGACCTTCGGGGAGCTCGCGCCCGTGACGGCGAGCGAGCTCCTGCGCGGGCCGAGCCTCCTCGCCGGGACGCGGCTGCGGTGAGCCTCGACCCGGTCACGCGCTGGCGGCTCATCCTCGGCGAGGCGGCGGACTCGGCCTGTGCGGGGGCCGGCTGCGCCCTCTCGGGGGAGGCGGCCGCCATGGATCAGGCGCTCGACTGGCTCTACGGCCGCGACGCCGAGGGCGCGGCGCGGGGAGAGCGGCGCCAGGGCGGCCGCGAGGGCTCGAGGCTGACGGTGCCGGGCTGGATCAACGCGGTCCACACGCTCTTCCCCCGCGAGACGATCGAGCGGCTGGAGCGCGACGCGATCGAGCTCTACGCCATCGACGACGTGGTCACGAATCCCGAGGTGCTGGCCCGGGTCGAGCCGAACGAGACGCTGCTGAAGGCGGTCCTGCGCACCAAGCACCTGATGGCGCCCGACGTGCTGGTGATGGCCCGCAAGCTCGTCCAGGCGGTGGTGCGGCAGCTGATGGAGCGGCTGGCCCGGGACCTCGCGGTGGCGTTCTCGGGAGTGCTCGACCGGCGGCGGCACACGCGCCTGCCCGGCGCCCGCGACCTCGACCTGAACCGGACGATCCGCGACAACCTGCGCCACTACGATCCCGAGAGCCGGCGGATCACCGTCGAGCGGCTGCACTTCTTCGCCCGGAACCGGCGGCAGATGCGGCCGTGGCAGGTGATCCTGCTCGTCGACCAGAGCGGGTCGATGCTCGATTCGGTGATCCACGCCTCGGTGATGGCCGCCTGCCTGTGGAAGCTTCCCGGCATCCGCACACACCTCGTCGCCTTCGACACCGCGGTGGTGGACCTGACCCGCGACTGCGACGACGCCTGCGAGCTGCTCATGAAGGTGCAGCTCGGCGGCGGCACCGACATCGGCGGCGCCCTGCGCTACGCGGCCGGCCTGATCGCGGCGCCGGAGCGGGCGATCGTGGTGCTGGTCTCCGACTTCTACGAGGGCGCGAGCGAGGCCACGCTGGTCGAGCAGGTGCGGGCGCTCTCCGGCCAGCGGACCCGCGTGCTCGGGCTCGCGGCCCTCGATTCGGAGGCGCGGCCGGCCTACGACCGGGCGATGGCGCAGCGGCTCGTGGCGGCCGGCGCCGAGATCGGCGCGATGACGCCCGGCGAGCTCGCCGGCTGGCTCGCCGCCGCGATCCGGGCCTGAGCGGCGCCGATGGCCCGCCCCGACCTCCGCGCCCTCACGGATGACGGCCTGATCCAGCTCGCCAATGCCGGGCTGGTGAAGCGCGCGCTGCGCGAGGTCGCCGCCGGCGCGGGGCCGGCCCTCGCGGAGGCCGGGGACGGCACCGTCGAGGCGCGCTTCGCCGACGGCACGGTCACGCGGCTCGGCCCCGGCCGGCCCCCCGACGCGGCCACCTGCACCTGCCCGGCGAGCGGGATGTGCCGGCACCGGGTCGCCCTCGTCGTCGCCTACCGGGCGGCCGTCGCGGACGGGCCGGTCGAGGGGGCCGCCGCGGGGCTCACAGAGGAGACTGCCGAGCGGACTGCCGTCCCGGCCGCGGCGGTGGTCGCCTGGGATCCCGGCACCCTCGACGGCGCCACCGTCGAGGCGGGGCTCGGCGGCGCGGCGGCGGCGGAGCTGCGGCGCCTCCTGGCGGGTGGGATCACGGTCGGGCTGGAGCGAGGCGCCGTGCCCGCCGCGCGGCTCCCGACCGCGACCGTGCGCTTCCTCGTGCCCGACGCCGTCGGCTACGCCCGCTGCGACTGCGCGGCCGGGGGCGGCTGCGCCCACGTCGCCCTGGCGATCCGCGCCTTCCGGGAGGCCGCGGGCGCCCCCGAGATCCGCCTGGGCGGCGCGGTGCCGGCCAGGACCGCCACGGCCGCGACGCCCGCGGAGGACGGACTCGCGGAGGCCGTCGACCGGGTGGTCGCCGGCCTGCTGGAGGCCGGGGTGGTCTCCGGGCCGGAGGCCCACGACGCCGCCCTCGTCCGGCTGCGGCGGGCGGCCGAGAGGCGGGGCGCCACGCAGGTTCTGCTGGCGGAGGCGGAACTCACCGATCAGCTCGCGGCCTATGCCGGGCGCCACGCCGCCTACGACGCGGCCGTCGTCCTGGCGCTCGCCGCGGAACTCCTCGGCCGCGTCCGGGGCGGGGCGGTCGCCCTCGGCCTCGGCCAGCCCTACGAGACCGCCATGGGCAAGACCCGCCTCGTCTCGCTGGGCGCGAGGTTCCTCGCCCGCGGGCGCGGCGCCGCCGCCCGCGTGGCCCTGGCCGACACCGACACCGGCGCGCTCCTGGCGCTGGAGCGCGCGTTCGCGCCGGGCGAGGCCGAGGCGGATATCGCGGCCGGCCTGCCCGGGCGCCTCCTGAGCCCGGGCCTGTCCGTCTCGGGCACCGGCCAGGGCCAGATCCTGACCAGCGTCGCGCGGCGCCGGGCCGACGGGCTCCTCGCCCTCGGCCAGGGCGCGCGGGGCCGCACGGCGCTGCTGCCGCGGGACGCCCTGGTGACCCTGCCGGCCCCCCTGGCGGCGCGGGACGTCCCGTCGATCCTGCGCCGCCTCGCCGACCGGCCGCCCGTCTTCCTGCGCCCGCGCGACCGGCTGGAGGCCTTCCACGTCTTCCCCGTCGAGGCGGTCCTGGGACAGGCCTGGGCGCCGGGCGCCCAGACGTGGCAGGCCGCCGTCGAGCTGCCGGGGGCGGGCGGCACGCTGCATCTCGCCCGCGCCTACGACCCCGCCGCGCCGCACGCGCTGGACGCCCTCGCGGGCGCCTGCTCGGGGCGCTGGGGACCGGTGCGGCAGGTCGCCGGCCCGGTGCGGATCGAGGACGGCGCCCTGGTCTGCGATCCCTGGTCGGTGTCGGCCGACCGGCTCGTCGTGCCCGACCTCGCCGCCCCGGACGGCGCCGGCCACCCGATCCCGCCGGCGCCGGAACTGGGGCCGGCCACGCTCCTCGACGAGGCGGCCGCGCTCCTGGCGAACGCCCTCCATGCCGGGCGGCGGGCCTTCGCGGCCAGCGCCCGCGCCGGCGGCGCCGACTTGGTCGCACGCCTCGCCGCGGCGGGGCATCCGGCCACCGCCGCGCGGCTCTCGGCCTTCCTCGCCGCCCCGGCCGCGGAGCCCGGCCCCTTCGCCCGGGCCGCCCTCTGGGTCGCCGCCATGCGCGACGATCCCGGGCCGGCGGAGGGCTGATCACGGAACCGTGTGGATGCGGTTGCCCCTGCGGCCCCGCTGGGGCAGGTTGCCGCGCCATCGGGCGCCGCGATTCGCCGGTCGGCCCGTCCCGGTCGTTTCGCGAGGAGCCCGGATGCGTGGACCCGTCGACCGTCGCGCGCGCGCGACGCAGCCCTGCCCGACCGCGCGGGCCGGCACGGTGGCATGAGGGTCGTCCGCGCGGCGCGCCTCCATCTGCGGGACGCCACCTCCGACAAGGTCTACGACGTCGATCTGATCGAGAACGAGGCCCTCGGGACGCCCGAGCGCTACTTCGTCAACACGCGCTACGGCCGGCGCGGCGCGACCCTGCGCGAGGGCTCCAAGACGCCCCAGCCCGTGACCGCCGAGGCGGCGGCCCGGGTGTTCGACAGCGTGGTCGTCTCCAAGATCAACGGCGGCTACCGCCGGGTCGACGGCCCGGAGTCCGCCGCACCTGCGGCGACGGCCGACGGGCGCGCGGGCGTGCTGCTGGCGCGGCTCTCCGCCTGCCTGCGCGGGAGCTGGACCGAGCGCGACCGCGACCGCCTGCTCTGGCGGATCGGCGAGTTGCGGCTGGCCGCGGCCGCCCCGGACCTGATCGCCCTGGCGCGGGCGCTCGGCCCGGCGCGGGCGAGCTACGCCCTGGTCTGGGCGCTCGCCCGGGCGGCGGGCGCCGAGGCCGGTCCGGTGCTCGCGGCGATCGCCGCCGACGCGCCCGGAAGCGTGGTCCGCGACCTCGCCCTTTTCGCCCTGGCCGCCCCGCTCACCGGGGCCTGCCGGCCGCCGGAGGCCGAGCCGGACCTGCCCGGCATGGTCGCCCGGCCGGCCGAGGCGGGCGACGTCGACGGCCTGTGCGGGGCGCTGGACGGCCTCGCCCGGCACGATCCGGGCCGGGTCGGGCCGGCCCTCGTGGCGCTCGGCCGGCGGGCGCAGGCGGCGCCCGGCCTGCACGCGACGCTCTGCGCGGCCCTCCTCCGCCTGCCGGCGCGGCCGCCCTACCTGATCGGCCTGCGGCGCCTGTTCAAGCACGCCGAGATGGCCGACGACGCCGCCCTGTTCGGCGCCGCCGCCCAGCGCTTCGAGACCGCGCAGGCGATGTACCGGGCCGGCCGGAGCCACGCCTACGTCCCCGACCTCCGGCGCTACGTCGCGGTGGACGCGGCGCGCCAGGGCCCGGAGGCGCGGCTCGGCCTGTCCACCGCCACCCGCGCCTACATGAAGCGGCGGATCTGGCGCGCCCTGCGCAAGCGCGGCGCCGTCGGGGACCCGGCCTTCGCCCCGTTGGCGGCGGGCTTCCTGCTGGCCCTCGGGCCGGAGGATCTCGACCCCCCGGCGCGCTGGACCGCCTGGGGGCGGCAGCCGGACGGGACCTGGGGCCGGCAGGCGCGGGCGCGGGGGCCGCTCGCCCGCAACTGGACCGCGAGCCAGCTCCTGTACCGCCACGCCCCGGAGGCCCGGCCGCGGGCGGGATCGCTGACCTTCCTGGAGACTGGCGACGTCGATCCCGACCGGCGCGACGAGGCCTTCCCGGACCTCTGGAGCGCCCGCCCGGACCTGGCGCTCCGCCTCGCCGCGGAGGGACGGATCGAGCCGGTGGCGCGGCTGGGCCTGCGGGTGCTGCGCGCGGATCCGGCAGCCTGCGCGGCCCTGACGGCCGCCGCGATCGGGCGCCTCCTGGCGGCGGCGCACGACGCCGTGCGGACCTTCGCCTTCCAGACCGCCCAGGCGCGCCTCGCCGCCGGGATCGCCGACCCCGCCGACCTCGCCGCCCTGGTGGCGGCGCTGCTCACGAGCCCGGATCCGGAGGCGCGGGCGCTGGCCCTGCGGCGCCTCGAGGCGGTGGCGCCGGCCGTCTGGTCGGATCCCGACCTCGCCGCCGCGCTGCTCACGAGCCCCGAGCCGGATGTCCAGGCGGCCCTCCCCGGCCTCGCCCGGGCGCGGGCGCTGTCCCCCGGGCTCGCGGCGCCGCTGGTCGCCCGGCTGGTGGCGTGGCTGCGGGCCATGCCGCCGGAGCCCGGCGCGGCCGCGACGTCCGCGATCCGGGGCCTGCGCGCCGCCCTGCCCCTCCTGTGGCCGGACCGCGACCTGCCGGTCGCGTCCGAGGACGCCGCGGCCCTGATCGCCCACCCGGCTGCCGCGGTGAGATCCGCCGGCCTCGCGCTCCTGGCGCAGTCCGAGGCCGGGGCCGCCGGCCTGCCGCCGGAGAGCTGGGACGCGCTGATCGGCGCGGAATCCGAGGACATCCGGGTCGCCGCCCTGGTCCTGCTGGCGCGCCTCGACGACGCGCGGCTCGGGTCCTGCGCGGACCGGATCGTCGCCTCCGCCAGCGGGCCCGGCAGCGCCGTCCGGCAGGCCGCCCGGCCCCTGGTGGCGCGCCTCGCGACGGCGGATCCGGGTCTCGCCCCACGTCTCGCCCGGGAGCTGATCGGCAGCCTGTTCCGCGCGGCGCCCGACGACGCCTACGCGGCCGACGTCGTGGCGCTGCTGCGCGAGGCTCTGCCGGGGGAGTGCGCCGCCCTCGACGACGGCACCCTGTGGCGCCTGCTGCAGGCGCGGGCCGACGGCGCCCGCCGCCTCGGCGCCGCCCTCCTGCCCGACCGGCGCGCCGAGGCCCTCAGCGTCCGCCAGATCGCCCGGCTCGGCGGCCACCCCTACCGGGCGGTGCGGGACTGGGCGATGGCGGCCTTCGCGGCCGATCCGGCCCGGTTCCAGGCCGCGGCGGCCGAGGCCGTGCTCCTCGTCGAGAGCGACTGGCCCGACACCCTCGCCTTCGCCCGCGGCCTGTTCGCGTCCTGGCCGGAGGCCGCCTGGACGCCGGAGGCGCTCGCCGTCGTCACCGACAGCGTCAAGCCCGAGGTCCTGGCCTTCGCCCGCCATCTCCTGCGCAGCCGGCTCCGGCCCGAGGACGCGGAGGCGCAGGTCCTGCGCCTCCTGGAGCACCCCGCCCCGTCGATGCACCTCCTGCTCACCGAACTCCTGACCGAGCAGGCCGTGGCGAGCGAGGCGGCCTTCGCCCGGCTGATCCCCCTCGCCCGGATCGTGATGCTGCAGGTGCTGCGGGGCCGAGTCGCCAAGGACCGGATGGCCGCCTTTCTCCGGGCCGAGGCCCTGCGCAGCCGCGCCCGCGCCGAGGCGCTGCTGCCGCTCTTCGCCGACCTCACCCTGAGCGGCACGGCCCGGGACCGCAGCGCCGCGATCCTGACCCTGTGCGACGTCGCCGACGCGCATCCCGATCTCGCCGTGCCCCTCGTCCGGTGCCCGCCGGAGCCGCGGGGACCCGTCTCCGTCACGGAAGGGGCTCGATGAACTTCGTCCATCGCTACCTCGGCGAGAGCCGGGCCGTCTCGGACGCGGACGCGACCCGGCTCGGCTTCGTCCCCGACACCTTGCGCGAGCCGACCTACTTCGCCGGGACCGTGGCGCGGCACCTGCCGTTCCGGGAGGCGATCTCGGCCCTGCACCACGTTGTCGTGTCGGACCTGCGCTTCGAGCCGAAGGACCGCACCGCCTACTTCGCGTGGCTCCAGGCCCACGAGCAGGAGCTCCTGGCCGAGGCCCTCGCCGAGAAGGACAGCCTGCGCGCCGAGATCGAGGCGCTGCGCGCCGAGAGCCGGGACATCGCGGCCCGCTCCGACGCCGTGATGCGGCCGTTCTACGACGCGCGGAAGCGGTACTTCGACCACCTCTACCGGGAGAACCTCGACGCCTGGATCGTGCTCGACCCGGTCATCACGGTCCATCCGGACGAGATCTTCTTCGAGGCGTTCAGCCTCGACGAATCGAGCTACGGGCGCCTGTCCTGCGACCACGACACGTTCGCGCGGATCGGCGACATGGCCTGCGGCACGACCAACATCGACTACAGCCACGCCCTCTACGACGAGTTCCAGAAGATCCGCAGCTACCGCGACACGGAGCTGGCGATCGACCCGACCGGCTTCGCGGTCCAGACCTCCGGCGAGGCCGCCTACCGCGAGGACAAGATCGAGCTGCCGGATTCCTGGATGCGGGGCTTCCTGCAGGTGTCGAGCGCCATGGCGCAGCCCGCCCACGTGGTGGATCTGCACCCGGTCGACATGCACGCGATCCTGACCCGCCTCGCCGCGCGCCGGGAGCGCCACGGCCCGCGCTCCCTCCGGTTCCTGCTCGATCCCGACCGGCCGGTCAGCGTGCTGATCGAGCCCTGGAACGAGCGGCTGACTTTCCGGCGCTCGATCTACCGCGGGGGCGAGGCCGCGGAGATCCGCCTGTGGGGGCGGCGGCGCCTCGCGATCCTGGCCCGGACCCTGCCGCTCGCCCGGTCGGTGCGGCTGCACCTCCTCGGCACCGGGCTTCCGAGCTTCGCGGTCGTGGATTTCGGGGGCCTGCGCTTCACCCTCGGCCTGTCGGGCTGGACCGCCAACGACTGGTCCCGGGCCGGGCAGTTCGATCTGCTCGCGCCCCGGGCGGAGGTCGACGCCGGCACCGCCGCCCGGGTCTTCGCGGCGCTCCGGCGCCACCACGCCGCCGGGACCGGGCCGCTCGCCGCCGAGACCGGCCTCGACCGGGCGACCGTGGAGGCGGCCCTCGGCGGCTACGTGCAGGCCGGCCGCGCCATGTTCGACCTCGACAAGCGCGTCTACCGCCTGCGGGAGCTGACCCGGGAGCCGCTGGCGCCGGGCGCCCTGCGCTTCGCCTCCGAGCAGGAGGCCAAGGCCGACCGGTTCCTGGCGGCCGGGCTGGTCACCCTCGGGCCCGTCGAGCCGGCAGGCGGCAGGCGGCGCCTGAGCGGGACCGTGCTGGACGACGGCCGGAGCCTGACGCCCGCGGTGGAGCTCGATCCCGACGACCGCATGGTCGGCGGCACCTGCCAGTGCGGCTTCTACACCCACAACCGGCTGACCCGCGGCCCCTGCGAGCACATGCTGGCCGTGCGGCGCTTCTTCCACGCCCAGGTCGAGGGCAGGCCCGCGCGGTGGCAGGCGTGAGGCGGGCCCGATTGATGCGGCCGCGCGCCTGGCCTATCCTGACCGCGACGAGGGGCGTCGGCCGGGGCGGACCTTGCATTTCGGGCGGCGATTCGCCGTCCCTGCACCCTGCCCGGCAAAGCGTCACTGGCCCGCTCTTCACTGGGCCGGCACTGACCACCGGTGCGCGTTCGCGGTTTGGGTTCGCTGAACCCAAACGCGCACCGGTGGTCGTGCCGGCGTCGAGTGGACCGGGCCAGTCCCGAGACTTGACGAAGGCATCCCGGCCGACGTCCCCCGTCACGCCTCCTGCCTGCGCCGGAGGTTGCCGATGAGCCAGCAGCCCGGCAGCCTGACCCGCCAGCAGCTCTACGACCGGATCCGCGAGAGCTCGAAGGACGAGGTCATCCTCGAGGAGATGATCCGGCTCGGCTTCTGGCCGGACGGGGAAGCGCAGCCCAACCCGCCGGACGACCTGATCCGCCGCCGCGGCGAGATCGCCCGCGCCCTCGCCGACCTCCACCGGCGGGAGGCGGCGTGGCGCGACCCCGAGGCCGCCCTCAAGGAGATGCATCGCCGCCGCAAGACGGCGGCGCTGGAGCGGCGGCGCGAGACGAGGCTGCGCAACGCCCGCGACCGCCACGCCCGGGCGCAGGCGTGGCACGCGCGCCGGGAGGCCGAGATCCTCCATCTCGGGGACGGCGTCTCGGCCGGACTCTCGGCCGGGCTCGCGCACGCGGCTCCGGACGCGGGCACGCCCGCGCGCGGGCCCGCCCCCGGGCTCCCGCCCCTGGCGAGCCCGAAGGCGCTGGCCGAGGCCATGGGGATCGGCCTCGGCGAGCTGCGCTTCCTCGCCTACGACCGGGCGCTCAGCACGGTGAGCCATTACCGGCGCTTCACCATCCCCAAGAAGGCGGGCGGGCTGCGCCGCATCTCGGCGCCGATGCCGCGCCTGAAGCGGGCGCAGTACTGGATCCTCGACGCGCTCCTCGCCCACGCCCCCGTGCACCCGGCGGCCCACGGCTTCGTGCCGGGCCGCTCGATCGTCACCAACGCCGCCGCCCATGTCGGGCGGGACGTCGTGGTCAATCTCGACCTCAAGGACTTCTTCCCGAGCCTCGATTACCGGCGGATCAAGGGGAAGTTCCGGGGCCTGGGCTACGCCGAGCCGGTGGCGACCGTGCTGGCGCTGCTCTGCACCGAGCCGGACGTGGACGCGGTCGAGATCGACGGCGCCCGCCTCTACGCCGCCCGGGGGCCCCGCCGGCTGCCGCAGGGCGCGCCGACGAGCCCCGCGCTCACCAACCTCGTCTGCACCCGGCTCGACGCCCGGCTCTCCGGGCTCGCCGGCAGCCTCGGCTTCACCTACACGCGCTACGCCGACGACCTGACCTTCTCGGCCTCGGGCGAGGCCGCCGGGAAGGTCGGCGCGCTGCTCAAGTACGTCCACGCCATCGTCGCCGGGGAGGGCTTCACCGTCCATCCGGACAAGACCCGGGTGATGCGCCGCGGCCGGCACCAGGAGGTGACCGGGCTGACCGTCAACGAGCGGGTCGGCGTGCCCCGCGAGACCCTGCGCCGCTTCCGCGCCCTCCTGCACGGGCTTGAGCGGCACGGACCGGTCGGGCGCCGCTGGGGCGCGGCCGGCGAGGCGGGCGTGCTCCGCGCCGCCGTCGGCTTCGCGCAGTTCGTCCGGATGGTCACGCCGGAGACCGGCGCGCCGCTGCTGGCGCGGGCCCGCGCCCTCGCGGACCGCCACGCGGACCGCCCCTCGGCCCGTCCGGGGGCCCGGCCGCTGCCGGATTTCCGCGCCCGGTCCGCCCGGGGCGAGGTGCCGCTCGCCCGCTGGTGGGCGCCCGCCCCCCGCCCC
>Ga0207953_10159_pt1 | contig 12194 bp, 10 predicted proteins | sample AntDryMetagUQ313_FD_188091 | JGI IMG/M metagenome (GOLD analysis project Ga0207953, IMG submission 188091) | Polar desert microbial communities from Antarctic Dry Valleys - UQ313 (SPAdes) | ecosystem: Environmental > Terrestrial > Soil > Desert | place: Antarctic Dry Valleys | collected 2008-12-31
TCAGGCTGAAGGGCAGATCAGTCGGCTGAAGATGCTCAAGCGTACCATGTACGGCCGCGCCAGCTTCGCACTGCTTCGCCGCCGCGTGCTCCTTGCTACCTGATCCACGCAAAGTGCGGGAGAACCGCGAGGACGAGGGAGGATCAGCGAGACGATCGCGCAGGCTCCGGCCCGGTTCCATCCGATCCGCGCGGACGAGCGGGCCCGAACCTCCTCGCCGAGGTGATAATGGCCAAGTTCGGCCTGCACCTGCCGCTGCATCGCCAGAGCCAGCGCTTCGCCCACGAGGGCGTACCGATCGATGTCTCGACGCTGGCCGGCTTGGTCAGAGCAGTGACCACCGCCCTTTCGCCCCTAGTCACCCGGATCCGAGGCCCATGGTCGAGGGGCTGAGCGCCTGCATCTCGACGACACGCCCGTACCGGTCCTGGCCAAGCGCAAGACCCGCACGGGCCGGCTCTGGACGGTAGTGCGTGACGACCGTCCCTTCGGCGGTCCCAAGCCGCCGGCTGTGGCCTACTTCTACTCCCCCGACCGCTCTGGCGCGCATGCCGAGACTTGGCTGGCCGATTTCCACGGCATCGTGCAGGCGGGTGCCTTCTCCGGGTTCGGTCGACTGTAGGCAAACTCACAAGGAGGCATCTACCTTCATTCCCGCCAGGCTGCGCCATCGCGCGTCGTTCAGGCCACCGGTCGCTTTGTCATCTTCGCTCATATGCGACATGCTCGTCGTCGATGTCCGACCACTGGCACACTCCGTTCCTCCGTTCACAGCCGCTAAGAGCGCGATCCCGCCGCGAGGCGGAGCTTGGTGATGCTCAGTAATTGGCTCGTGCGAAGGGCACAAACGGCACCCATTCCAGACAGAGAGACGTCGGCGCGGTAGCGATGGCATCGAACGAAAACAATCCACGCTCAGATGGCTCCCATGACGACCGCGACGCCGGCAATCGCGCGGCGCGCGACCTGTCGATCGATGCCGACTGGTACCGAGAACGCTACCCCGACGTCGCGGCGGCAGGTGCAGACCCATCCGCGCACTTCCGGTCTCATGGCCGCTCAGAAGGCCGCTTACCCAACCCGGCAGCCGAGTTGGCGTCGCTGGGCGAGGTCGTCGACGCCGCCTGGTACCGCGCGCGCTATCCTGACGTGGCCGCCACGAGAGCCGACCCCGTCCGACACTATCTCCTCTACGGCCGGACCGAGGGCCGGTATCCAAACGCCGATCGCGAGCCGCGGGACGTATGGAACACCCGCTTCGACCCGACCTGGTACCGGGCGCGGAACGCGGATCTCGGCCCCTACCAGGACGACCCCCTGGAGCATTTCCGCCGGATCGGGCTCCTAGAGGGTCGAGCCGCCAACGCCGCCGAGGAGGATCGGGAGGCCTGGCGCGGAACCTTCGATCCGGACTGGTACCTCGCCCGCAACCCCGACGTCGCCCGGCGCGGCCTCAATCCCCTTGAGCACTTCATCACGGAAGGCTTGATCGACCGCCGGCGCCCCCACGCGCACGCGGTCCTCGAGTCGGAGCCGATCACGACAGCGCGTATCGACCGCCTCAAGGGCGGCGCGTTCGCCGACGAGGTCGCCCTGTTCGTCACGCACGCGCGCGACGGCGCGATCAAGCCGCACGTTGCCCACCATCTCGCTTGCCTGCGGCGTTGCGGGATCGCGTGCGCCCTGATCGTGGCCTGCGACGAGGCCGAGGTCGTGGTGACCGGTGCAGCCCTCGACCAGGTCGATCACGCCTTCCGGCGCGCGAATGCGGGTTTCGATTTCGCCGCCTGGGCCCACGTGCTGCGCCTGCACCCCGAGCTCCTCAACGCCAAGATCCTGTACCTCGTCAACGACAGCGTCTTCGGGCCGACCCATCCGGAGGCGCTGGAGCGGGTGGTCGCTCGGATCCGCGCGAGCGAGGCCGACCTCGTCGGCCTTACCGACAATGCCGACCGGGGCTGGCACATCCAGAGCTACTTCCTCGCGCTCAAAGGGCGCTTCCTGGCCTCCGAGGTGGGCCGGGCGTTCTTCGATGGCGTGGTGTCGTACGCCCATAAGAATGACGTCGTGAACGAGTACGAGACGCAGCTGGCCCGCTACGCGACCGCTAGCGGGTTTCGCGCGGAGGTCCTGTTCCCGGCCCCGGATTGGCTCGACGCGACGCTGCACAATTGGCGTAAGCTCCTGCGCGCCGGCTTCCCCTATCTGAAAGTCGGGACCGCCCGGGCACTCGTCCCGGGCGTCGAGACCGCGGACTGGCGCGCCGAGATGGCCGCGCGCGGGTACGACACCGGGCCCGCCGATCGGACGCTCGCGCGGCTCGCCCGGGAGGCGGCGGGGGGCCGCCCCGCGCCAGACGGGACCGGGCGCGACGAGGACCGCCTCGCGCTTGCCGAGATGCACGAGTTCCTGTCCGCCGGGGACGTGCTTAACTTGGCGCCGAGCGCAGCCCCGCTCGTCTCGGTCCTCGCCGTCGTCGGCGGCCGGCCGGCGCGGCTCCTGCGCCTGATGCGCGCCCTCGCGGAAGGCCGACGCGCGCCGAGCGAGGTCGTGCTCGTCGACAACGCCTCGATCGACGACACGCACGACGTCCTCGGGCGGCTGGCCGGCGCGACGGTCATCACGAACGTCGCGCCCCTGCCGCCGCTGCGCGCGGCGCGGCAGGCCGCCGCTCGCGCCCGCGCGGAAGTCCTCGTCCTCATGCGGCCCGGTGCGTGGCAGGAGGCTGAGCCGAGCGGTCCAACCGCGGATGGCGCGGAAGACGGGCGAGTCCTGCTCGACCTGTTGGAGCGGGTATGGCCGGCCGGTGACGGGCTGAGCTACGAGCCCTTGGCGGCGCCGACCGAGGCGCCCTGGCGGGCTTTCGGCGTCCGCCACCGCAGCGATCGCCTTGGGACGGCCTACGCGATGCTGCGTCGCGACGCGCCGCAGGTGCTGGAGCTGCTCATCGACCTCCTGGAGCCGCCGCGTCAAGGCGAAGCGCCGGACCCAAACGTGCTCTGACAGGGGTACCGGCTCAGGCAAGCGCGGGGCGCGGCCGCCAGCGGGGTGGGTCTCAGCGCCGCCGGATGCCTCACATGTTTCCTACGGCCTAGAGTTGTGGGCCGTGAGCGTTGCGCGCAGGCCCGCGTCGAGATCGAAGCGGGGCTGAAAGCCAACCTCCCCGTGCAGGCGGCTCACGTCAGCCTCTATGTAGGCCGGCTCACTGTCCGCGAGCGGACGGGCGCCGAAATCGATTAGGTCCGGCCGGTCGGTCAGGCGGCCGATCCGCTCCAAGATCGCCCGCACCGGCACCGCCGCGCCCGAGCCGACATTGACTGGGCCCACGACGTCCGAGTCCATTAGAGCCGCGAACGCCCCGGCCGCGTCCGCCACATGGCTGAAATCCCGGCGCTGGTGGCCCGTGCTGGTGCCGAAGCGCGCGCCCGCGACCAGCGCCCGGATCGCGTCGCCGACCAGCCGGCCCGGCTTCTCTCCCGGTCCGTAGAGGAAGAACAGCCGCCCCCAGGCGAAGGACAGCCCGGTCTCGCCCGCATAGGCCTCCAGGATACGCCGCGTCCCGTCCTTGGCGGCCCCATACAGGGTGGCGGGGGCGCACGGCGCGTCCTCGCGCAAGCGCTTGGAGCCCCAGGCGTACTCGGCGCAGGTGCCCGCCGCCACCGCCCGAATACCGCCGGCCTCCCGGAAGGCGCGGACCAGCGCCAGGCTCGCCGCGACCCAGTCGAGGTTGACGGCGGAGCGCCAGTACAGGCCCGGTTCGGCGTACCAGGCCAAGTGCAACAGATGACTCGCCCGAACGGCGTCGAGGACGTCTCGGACAGACGCCGCGTCCAGCAGGTCGACCGGGTGGAAGGCGACCTCCGCGGCCGGCGGCCGGCGGCCGAGGGCGTGGATCTCGAAGCCGCGGGCCTGGAGCGCCGGGATCGCGTGGGCGCCAACGAACCCGGTCGCGCCGGTGAGCACGATGCGCGGCACGCCCGAACTCACACGACCGGCTCCGCGCCGGTCCAGGCCGGGAAGGCGAGGTCGCGCTCACTGATCACCGTCACTGGCTCCGGCCAGACCACGTTGAGAGCCGGGTCGTCCCAGCGCAGGCCGCGGGCCGCCTCGGCCACGTAGGCGTGGTCGATCATGTAGAGCACCTCCGTCTCGTCGCGCAGCGTCTGGAACCCGTGCGCGAACCCCGCCGGGATGTAGATCGCGGCCCGGTTCTCGGCCGACAGCTCAACGCCGACGGCCTGCAGGTAGGTCGGTGAGACCCGGCGCAAGTCGACGATCACGTCGTGAATTGCCCCCATCGTGCAGCGCACGAGCTTGGTCTCGGCATGCGGGGCCAACGCGTAATGCATCCCCCGCACCGTGCCACGCCACAGGTTGAATGACACGCTCGACTGCCGGAACCGATCCACCAGCCCGCGCGCCGCCAACGTGTCCTCGCACACCGTCCGGGCGAAGAAGCCGCGCTCGTCCGTGTACGGGCTGAGGCCGATCCGGTAGGCGCCCGCGAGCGGCAACTCCTCGAACGTCACGGGCTTACTCCACCGCGAGGCCCGGGATGCAGGTGACGAACCGGCCGCCCCAGGCGCGGATCGCCCCCATCTCCTGCATGATCTCGGCCTTCAGGTTCCAGGGCAGGATCAGCACGTAATCCGGGCGCATCTCCAATAGCGCTGCCGGGGAGACCACCGGGATCCGGCTGCCGGGCAGGAGCGTGCCCTGCTTATGCGGCGAGCGGTCGGCCACCGCCTCGACCAGCTCCGGGCCGATCCCGCAATAGTTCAAGAAGGTGTTGCCCTTGGCCGCCGCCCCGTAGCCGCAGACGCGCTTGCCCGCCCGACGCTGCTCGATCAGGAATTCGAGGCTCGCGCATTTGATCTCGACCACGGCTCCGGCGAACCTCCCGTAACCGTCGGCCGAGAACAGCCCGCCCTCTCGCTCGTCGGTAAGAACCCGCGCCACAGCCGGCGTCGGCGCGTGCGGGCCGTCGGCGTGGCAGAAGAACACCCGCAGCGAGCCGCCGTGGGTCGGCAACTCCTCCACATCGAACACCCGCAGCCCAGACCGCTCCAGGATCCCCGAGACCACGCCGAGCGACAGGTACGAGAAGTGCTCGTGGTAGATCGTGTCGAACTGGTTGTGCTCGATCATCCGCAGGAGGTGCGGGAACTCGAAGGTGCCGGCGCCGTTGCGCTTCAGCAGCACCTGGAAGCCGGCGATGAAATCGAGGATGTCGGGCACGTGTGCGAGGACGTTGTTGGCCGCCATCAGGTCGGCGCCGTGTCCCTCCGCGAGCAGCCGCTCGGCGGTAGCGCGGCCGAAGAACGCGACCTCGCTCGGCACGCCCTTCTCGCGCGCCACGGCCGCGACGTTGGCCGCCGGCTCGACGCCGAGCACCGGCACACCCCGAGCGATGAAGTATTGCAGCAGATAGCCGTCGTTGCTGGCGACCTCTACCACCTTGCTATGCGGTCCCAGTCCGAAGCGCTCGGTCATGGCGGCGACGTAGTGCTCCACGTGGCGCAGCCAACCGGCCGAGAAGCCCGAGAAGTAGGCGTAGTCAGAGAAGATGTGCTCCGGGCTCTCGAACGCCTCGAGCTGGACCAGCCAGCAACGCTCGCAGACATAGGCGTGGAGCGGGTAGGCCATCTCCCCCTGCCCCGCCCGCGCGGGCGGCACGTAGGAATTGGCCAGCGGCGACAGGCCGAGATCGGCCACGGTGCGCGCGAGCGGCGTGCCGCAGGCACGGCAGCAGACTCGATTCGCGGTAGCCGGAACGGTATCGATCGCTGCGCTCATGCCCGGTCCTCTGCTCCTGCCAGCGCCTCGTAGCGCGCGATCTGGTCGAGTGTCAGCGCGGCCGCGTCCGCGCCCTCCTCTTGGGCCCGGTACCACGCCCCGGTCCAGTCCAGCGCTTCGGCGAGCCGCAGCCGCCGGTCCCAGCCGAGATGCGCGCGCGCCTTCGAGGCGTCGACCTTGAGGAAGGTCGCCTCATGCGGGTGCGTGCCGCTGGCGAGGCGCCACGTCGCTCCGGCACCCCAGCCTCGGGCGAGGCCGGCGACCACCTCGGAGACTGGTTGGCAATCCGCGTCGGCCGGACCAAAGTTCCAGCTTTCAGCGTAGCGCGCGCCGTCTGCGCCGCAGAGGACCTCGGCCAAGCGCAGGTAACCCGAGAGCGGCTCCAAGACGTGCTGCCAGGGCCGCACCGCGCCCGGCGCGCGGATCTCCACCGGCTCGCCCCGGCCGAAGGCGCGCACTACGTCCGGGACGAGGCGATCCAGCGACCAGTCGCCGCCGCCGATGACGTTGCCGGCTCGTGCGCTCGCGATCCGCGCCGGGTGTCCGCCGTTTCCGAAGAACGAGGCGCGGTACGCGCTGGTCACGAGCTCGGCGCAGCCCTTCGAGTTGGAATAGGGATCGCGCCCGCCCATCGGCTCGTCCTCGCGGTAGGCCCAGACCCACTCGCGGTTCTCGTACGCCTTGTCGCTGGTGACGATCACTACCGCCCGCACCGATGGACAGGCGCGCACCGCCTCCAGGAGGTGCACCGTGCCCATGACGTTGCTGGCATAGGTGCCGACCGGGTCGGTATAGGACGGCCGCACCAGCGCCTGGGCGGCGAGGTGCAGGACGATCTCAGGCCGCGCCTCGGCCATGCAGGCGGAGAGTGCGGTGAGGTCGCGAACGTCCCCGATCCGGCTGTCGACGCGATCGGGCAGTTCGGCTAGCGCGCACAGACTCGGGTCGGTCTCCGGCACCAACGCGAACCCGGTGACCCGTGCGCCGAGGCGGCCGAGCCATAAGCTAAGCCACGCACCCTTGAACCCGGTGTGGCCGGTGAGCAGCACCCGGCGACCCGCCCAGAAGCCGGGATTGGGGTTTTGGGCGCGCGATGCCGCCACGCTCGCTACGGCGGCGCTCATGCCCAAATCATCCAGGGGGCAGCCTTACTTGCCCAGAGCGCCTCGAGCTGGTTCTTGTCGCGCAGCGTGTCCATCGCCTGCCAGAACCCGGTGTGGCGGAAAGCGTGGAGCTGCCCCTCGTGCGCCAGCCGCTCCAGGGGCTCGTTCTCCCACACGGTGGCGTCGCCCGCGACATAGTCGAGCACCCGGGGGTCGAGGACGAAGAAGCCGCCATTGATCACGGCGCCATCGCCGGCCGGCTTCTCGCGGAAATTGCGAATCGCGTCTCCTTCCAGTTCCAGGGCGCCGAAGCGGCCAGGCGGCGCCACGGCGGTCAGCGTCGCCAGGCGGCCGTGCGCCTTGTGGAAGGCAGCGAGTGCGGTCAGGTCTACGTCCGAGACGCCGTCGCCGTATGTCATAAAGAACGGTTCAGTGCCGAGATAGGACCGCACGCGCCGGAGCCGGCCGCCGGTCATGGTCTCGGGTCCGGTCTCGATGAGCGATACGCTCCAATCCTCCGCGCCGCTGCGGTGAAACTCGATCGCCCCCGTACCGGTCTCGACGGTCACGTCGGACAGGTGGAGGCGGTAGTTGAGGAAGAACTCCTTGATCATGTAGCCGCGGTAGCCAAGGCAGATCACGAACTCGCGCACGCCATGGGCCGCGAATCCCTTCATGATGTGCCACAGGATCGGCTGGCCGCCGATCTCGACCATTGGCTTCGGGCGCGTCCCGGTCTCCTCCGACAGGCGTGTCCCGAGCCCGCCCGCCAAGATTACCGCCTTCATCCGTTCCTCTCCGGCAATCCCAACGGTCCCGCCCGATTGCAGCCGCCGTCCACTGGAGCGTCGAGGGCGCATTGACCTCGGCGAAGGGACGGGTCTTCCAATCAGATCCCGCGCGGCTTACGCGCGAAGGCCGATGCTGTTCAACCCGCTGTTCCACCCGTCATCCATCGTTGGCCGGCTCACAAGTCTCCCAACCCGGCCTTCCGGCGCCGTCCAAGCCGGATCGCTCGCCTAAGCCTCCGACCGGGCTTGGGTGCGGGCAGCCGCCTGTTCGCGAGAAGCCCCTCGTCACACCGGGCTCCAAGCTCTATCAGCCTCGATACGAACGCCCGCGCTCCGCGCCGCGCAGGCCCCACGCCGTCGGAGTTGCCCGAAGACTATGTCGATCCGGACCGCCGCCGTCATCTACCTCGCCCGCGGCTACGACGCCGATCACACCGACCGGTTTCGGCGGTTCGTAGCCTCGTACCGAGCGCACCCCGCTGGGCACGATCACAAATTCTACGTGATCTTCAAGGGCTTCGCTGGAGCGGCGCAGCGTGTGGCGGCGGCGGAGATCTTCGACGGCTTGCCGTTCGAGGCTATCGAAACCGACGACCTCAGCTTCGATCTCGGCGCCTACGCGGACGCCCTGAGGAGCGTAGGCGAGGATCACATCTGCTTCCTCAACACGAACTCGGAGATCAACGCGCCGTTCTGGCTCGCCAAGCTCCTGCGCAATCTGGACACGCCCGGTGTCGGCATGGTCGGCGCGACGGGCTCCTTCGAGAGCCTACATTACATCAACCGGTTGTTTCCGGCGTATCCCAATCCTCACCTGAGGACGAACGCCTTCGCGATGCGGCGGGAGCACGCCCAGGCGCTACTTGCCACCTACGCCATCACGACCAAGCTCGACGCATTCTTCGCGGAGAGCGGCCCCGATGGCCTGACACGCCGGGTCTTCGCGCTTGGCCTTACCTGTCTGATCGTCGGTGCCGACGGCCGCGGATACGCGCCGCCGCTCTGGCCCGACAGCGAGACATCCCGTCAGGGACAGCAAGCCAACCTTCTCGTGCACGACAACTACACGCGTGGCTTCGAAACGAAGGGTCCCCGCGAGCGCGCGGAGCTCACCTCCGCATCCTGGGGACGCGCGATCCCAGTGTCGGTGGTCGAGGCCTGAGCGCCGCCTAGGGCTGGTTGGCGCAGACGAGCTATCGGTGCCGGACACATCCCAATTCGATTCGAAGGCGCGCCGGCTCAGCCGGCGAGGCCGCGGCGCCCGCTCACAAACGGTCGTCGAAGGCCAGCTTCTCGGCCGGATACTCGATCATCAGGCGGCGCTGGGCCTCGGAATTCGCCCACTCCCCGATCTTCATGTACCCGCCGCCGACATCCCGGACTTCGATGGCTTGGCCCACCGTCTCGATCGTCTGGAAGCCCTGCGGCCAGTTGCACGAGAAGTAGAACACCTGCTCTACCCGTTCCGAGACGTGGCAGACACCGGGTCCGAACGAGCCGAACCCGAAGATGAGGTAGCGGCCGTTGGCGATCGCCGCGACGTCGTCGGCCAGCGTGCCGCTCTGGGTCCTCAGCGGCAGGCCGATGCGCGCGATATGGTCCTCCAGCGCCGGGATCACCGGGTTCGCCCGGTTCTCGAACACCATCTTGACGGATCGGATGCGGCCTTCCGCCATCAGGCGCTCGATGACCATCCGGTAGAACGCCAGCGGCGGCTGCGGGTAATTCGGGTCGATCCAGGTGCTGAAGATGTCGCCGGAACGGATATGGATGATCAGCTCGTCCTCGGGCTTAGCCGGAAACACCGCCGGCAGGCCGTTGAACAGGGGCCGGATGTACGTGTGGACGATCGCCCGCATGGGCAGCGGATCGCGCGCATCCACCACGGGTTGGAATGGCGTGTCGAAGAACATCCCGGACAGGAAGTAGCCGTCGTCCGGCAGCGGCTCGTCGGCGGGGATGAAGGTGATCCCCGCGCAGGTCAGACGCTCCTTCAGGAAGATTACTTGGCTCCGGTCGATCTTCGGGATCTTGACGTAGGTCAGCCGGAGCGCGCGCGCGACCGCGATGGCGATTGCGTACTGCACGAGGCAATTGCCGAAGGCACCGTTCTCGAGGAGCGCGATGCCGACCAGCGCCTTCGAGCGCGGCGGCTCCGCGCTCACTAGACTATAGGAGGTGTGCAGCACCGCTCCGGCATGCTCGTGGAGGATGTTGAAGGCGACGCCGAGCTGGGCGCGGAATACGATCAGATCGAGCGTCGTCGCTTCGCACCAGACGTGCAGCCGCGCGCGGGCCGAGGCGCTCCCGGCGGGGACGACGGCGCGGACGTGGCGCGTCCATCGCCCCTCCCCGGCCGCGAGCACTGCACGGATCTCCCGGTCCGCCGCGGACCGAGCCGCGATCGGCGGCTCCGACCAAGCGCTGCCGTCCTGTGAGAACGCGAGCCGCAGATCGGTTACGACCTCCGATCGACGCGCTCCGTCCAGGCTGACCGAGACGGCGTGGATCGGGAACCGCACGCCGAGATCGACCACGAGCGTGAGCGACTCACCAGCTCGATCCGGTTCGGCCGGGCGCCCAGCGGCGGGCGCCGGCGGGGCTCCCTCCACCGTCCGGGTGATCTCCCGGGGGGCCGCGAGATCGACGAGGTCTTCGATCCGGTCGGCTGCTTCGGCCATGCGATGCACTCGTTCGCCCCTTTGTCGGTCGGCGGGTGGCGTCACGCCGGGCCCGATCGCCTAGCTGGATGTCGCGCGGCAAGGCAAGCCGGGGCCGCCCCGATCGGACGGCCGCCGCGGCGGGAGACAAGGCGGTTGACCGCGCGCGCGCCAGCTGCTCAGACCTCGAAGATGACCGCGCCCTTCGACAACCCGGATCTCTACGTCAACGTCGCCCTCGGCAAGCCGGCGACGCAGAGCTCCCGGCCAGCTTGGTGCCCGCTGGGTCCGGACGGACTGGTCAACGGCGATTTCAGCCAGGAGTACAACGCCCATACGGACGTCGACCAACCGGCTTGGTGGCAGGTCGACCTTGGGCAGCGCCTCCCGCTGTCGGCGATCGTCGTCCACAACCGGCGTGAGGTGGCGCGGGAGGCCGCCCGCTCCCTCCGCGTCGAGGTGTCGGACGACGGGGCAGCCTGGACCCTGATCCACGCGGGGCTGACGCATTTCCGGGCTCGGGGGCAGGCTATCCCCCTGCAGCTTCCGCTCGCCGGGCTCGTCTGGGCACGGTTCGTCAAGCTGTCGCTCGACGAGCCCCAGCCGCTGGTGCTGACCCAGGTCGAGGTATTCGTCGAGCGCCCGGCCCTCGAACTGATCCGTCTGCGGGAAGAGCACGACCTCGATATCCCGCTCCTGGCCGAAACGCCCGGCGCGGTCGAGCAGATGAGCTACGCTCTGGTCGGCGCGCCTGGCACCCGCGACCGTCCGCTGATTGGCGTGTCGCTCGTGCTCAACGCCGCCCTCGGCAACGGCTTGATGCAGCACACCATGGCGATCGCCGTCGCCCGCCGGCTCGGTCTACGCTACTTCAAGCTTGCCACGCGGGAGAGCAGCGGGGTGATCGCGCGCACCGAGCCGGTGGATCTCGGCGGTCTCACCTTCCTGCCGGGCACCCATCCCCTGCCCGAGGGCGGCTGGTTCCTGGAGGGCTATTTCTGGGAGCTGGAGCACCACGCGCGCTTCGCCCGGGACCTGCTGACGCCGCACGACAAGCGCGAGATGGTCCGTACCATCATCCACCCGCTCTACAATCTGCTGCCGCCGGTGTTCGCGCCGAAGCCGGACGACGAGCTGATCATCCATATCCGCTCGGGCGACGTGTTCAGCACCTGGGTCAACGCCGCCTACATCCAGCCGCCGCTGGCCTTCTACACACTGGTGATCGACCGCTTCCGGCAGGCAGGCCGGATCACGCGCGTCAAGCTCGTCTACGAGAACCGCCTCAACCCGGTGATCGACGCGCTTGAGGCGCATCTCAGCGCGCATGCGATCCCGTTCACCGTCCAGAGCGGGAGCATCGTCGAGGACACCGCCGCCCTCGTGAACGGGCGTCACCTCGTCTTCGGGTTCGGAACCCTGGGGCCGGCGATCTGCTACCTGTCCGACTCGGTCGAGACCGTGGTCTCGTTCGCCAACGGCTACGATCACAAATTCCGGGAGATCCCGACGGTCAAGAACGTCGTCGAGGTGACCGACGCGGGGGATTACATCCGGCCCGGCGGCTGGAACAACTCGCCCGAGCAGCGCCGGGTGATGATCGAGTATCCGGAGTCGAACCTGCGCCTCGAGGGGACGATCTGATCATGCGCCCGGTATCAGCGACTGGATCGGGATCCGCTCCGGGCGGTATTCCTGCATGCCCCCGGCGATCCGTTCCTCGACGGCGTCGATGAACTTCTCCGGGTCGGTGATCGAGCACTGGCGCAGGTCCCAGAAGGCGTAGCGCCACCATTGCACCTTCAGGTAGCGCTCGATCAGCGCGTCGGGGAAGCGCATCTTCA
>Ga0207953_10160_pt1 | contig 11927 bp, 16 predicted proteins | sample AntDryMetagUQ313_FD_188091 | JGI IMG/M metagenome (GOLD analysis project Ga0207953, IMG submission 188091) | Polar desert microbial communities from Antarctic Dry Valleys - UQ313 (SPAdes) | ecosystem: Environmental > Terrestrial > Soil > Desert | place: Antarctic Dry Valleys | collected 2008-12-31
CTTGGCCGACCCCGAAGCGGGCGGCCGCCTGACGGCGCGAGGTCGCCGCAGCCGCGGTCACCACCCGCTCGCGCAGGTCCAAGCTGTAGGGGCGGCCCATGCATCACTCCGGCTGTCGACCGGCCTAGTGAATCAGCCTCCCAGCGCCGCGTGAACCCCACCAAGCCGACTCAGCCCAAACCGAAAACGCTCTAGGACATCGAGCCGGAGCGTCGCGACGCGGGCTGACAGCGGTGCACCGGTGAACGAGCGGGCCCCTTCCAACCGATCGATACGCGATCCGTCGTCGCGATCCGGGTCCGCGACAGCGCTGGGACGGATCACCTCCACCGAAGGTCGGTCTCTCCGTTGACACCCGTCACGACGGCGCTTCCCGATTCCCCGGGAACATTCGTGATTCACGGAGAGGACTGAGCGAAGGAAGTCTCCGCCTCACGCCACGTGAGCGCCGATCGTTTCGAGAAGGATGTCGGTCAGGCGCGCGACGGCCGGCGACAGCTCGGCTTCCGCCTGATGGAGCGTCAGAGCGGCGTTCGGGAGGGATGGCAGGCCGGTCGCGGCGGGGTCGAGGACGCTCAGCGTCTTCGGCAGGCCGACCGCGGTGCGCGCGGTGATGCCGAGGCCACCCTCGGCTGCGGCCCAGAGGCCCGAGAGGCTGGGGCTCGTGAAGACCAGCCGCCAGGGCAGGCCGCGAGCGTCCAGGGCAGACACGGCCGCGGACCTGAAGGTGCACGGCGGGGCGAAGGCCGCGAGGGGAACGGGTTCCCGCCCGAGACCTGCGAGACCCGGCCAGTCCGGCGGGCCGATCCAGCGGATCGGCACGTCCGCAACCCGCTGCGCGTGAGGGGCGCCGCCGCCGTCGCCCCAGACCAGCGCCACGTCGAGTTCGTCCTTCAGGGTCTTCTCGATGAGCTGCGCGCCGAGCCCGACCTGCACCTCGATGCGCACCCTCGGATAGGCCCGCGAGAACCGCTTGAGCACCGCCGGAAGCCAGCTCTCGGCGAAATCCTGCGCGAGGCCCAGCCGCGCCCAGCCTTCGAGTTCCGTTCCGCGCAGTCGGTCGACCGCCTCGTCGTTGAGCTCCAGAAGCCGCTTCGCGTAGCCGAGCATGCTCTCGCCGGCGGCTGTCAGCGCGAGGCCGCGTCCGGCCTTCTGCACGAGCGGCTGCCCGACCTGCTCCTCGAGCTTCCGGAGCTGGGTGCTGACGGCGGATTGCGACCGTCCCAGCCGCTCGGCGGCGCGGGCGAAGCTGCCGAGCTCGAACCCGGTCACGAAGGTTCTGAGCACGTCCATGTCGAGATTGGTGCGCGCGGCCATCGTTCGGTTTTACGGAAGTTTTAGTTTCAGAAATTCAAATATTCCGGACGATGATGGGCAGGTATCGGGGGAGGCGTCAAGCCGGCCGGATCGTGCCGAGAGACGTCGCTGGAGACCGTCACCTATGCCTCTCGTTCGGATCTCGCTCATAAAGGGCAAGTCATCGGAGCACATCCGCGCCCTCTCCGACGGCGTTCATCGCGGGCTGCGCGACGTCTACGGCGTACCGGCCGACGACCGCTTCCACCTCATTCACCAGCACGCGCCGGATGAGCTGATCTACGATTCCGAGTATCTCGGGCTACACCGCACGGACGACGTGGTGATCATCAACATCGTCGCGGGGAACTGGCGGGACACGGCGCAGAAGAAGGCGCTCTAAAGGGCGATCACCGACAACCTCGTCGCCGATCCAGGCCTGCGTCCGGAAGACGTGCTCATCGTCTTGTCGCCGAACGCGCGCGACGAGTGGTCCTTCGGCAACGGCTTGGCGTCCTACGTCCAGAACGACGTGCGCTGACCCGACCGGCGCGCCGCGCGGTGTAGGGGAGGGATGCCTTCTCGATGGCTGGACTGCGGCGGTCTTCACACAGGCCGCCGCCGCACCCGCGGATGCCGCGGTCGAGGTCGCGATCGCCGCGTTCGCGAGGCACAGCTGCGCCGAGCATCTCGCGCCACCCTCCGCGATTGCGCCGACGGCGACGGCAGGCTCGCGGTCTCGGAAGCGACCGAGTCGCGGCGGGCGAGCCATCGCAACCGATGGCTCGCCCGCCGCTTCAGGCTGTGACGTGCAGCAAAGTCCTGCCAATTTATGTTTCGCAAGTGCTTTTCAAGCCCAACTTTCTTCAGCCCATTTGTGCTCGAGCGCGCGGGTAAAACCAGGCATAATGATGCCGAGATCTCGCGCTGCCGCAAAAATACGTCATCGATCAGACAGTTGGCTGTTTAACCAGGAAAGGGCCGGTTTATCGGGCTGTAGGCGGCTCGCTCGTCCTGGTTCAGAGGTCGGCTCGATCGCGACCCGGACCGGCTCATCTTCATGCTAGGAGCGTGTCCGAGTAACTGTCTCGACGGCGGCACCCAGAGGTGATTCACTCGGCTCATGGCCAGGGTGTTTCGCTCCTGGGACGTCGATCAGGGTTGGCTTCTGCCGCCCTCGCTGCACGAGTTCGTGCCGCCCGGGCACATGTCGCACTTCGTGCGGGACACAGTGCGGGAGGCGCTCGACCTCTCGGCCATTCTCGACACCTACACGGAGGAGCGCGGCTACCCACCCTACCATCCCGGCATGATGGTGGCCCTGCTGCTCTACGGCTACAGCCGCGGTCTGTACTCGTCGCGCCAGCTCGCCCGGGCCTGCGAGGAGCGGGTCGACGTCATGGCCGTCACCGGCCTGAACCGGCCCGACTTCCGCACCATCGCCGAGTTCCGCAAGCGCCACCTCGTGGCCTTGTCGGACCTGTTCGTGCAGGCGCTGCGCCTGTGTCGAGCTGCCGGTCTGGTCGCGTTCGCCCACGTGGCGGTGGACGGCACCAAGCGATCAGCCAACGCCTCCCGCCACAAGGCGATGAGCTACGGACGGATGAAGACGGCCGAGCCGGCCCTGGCCGCCGAGGTGGATGCTTGGCTGGAGCGCGCGAGGCTGACACGGCCGAGGATCAGGCTCATGGCGTGGACCTGCGCGGCGACGAGACGCCGGACTGGATGGCCGACAAGCAGCGGCGGCTGGAAGCGATCCGCGCCGCTAAGGCCGCGCTGGAAGCGGAGGCGGCTGACCCGCCCGATCCGGAGGACGAGAGCGGGCCGGGTGCCTCGTCGGGGATGCGCTGACAGGGCCGGCCACTGCGCGGGGAGGATGGCGGTCCGCCCGACCGGGCGCAGCGCAACTTCACTGACCCGGACAGCCGGATCCAGCCCACGCGTGATGGCTTCGTGCAGGGCTACAACGGCCAGATCGCGGTCGATTCCGCGCATCAGGTGATCGTCGCGCACCGGCTCGTGACCAACCCGGCCGATCACCGCGCGCTCGTGCCGCTTGTGGACGGGGTCCGGGCTCATCTCGGGCGCAAACCGCGGGAGGTCTCGGGCGATGCCGGCTTTGCCAACGAGGCGAACCTCGTCGCGCTAAGAGAGCGGGGCATCACGGGCTACCTCGCTCCGGGCCGGGCGCGTCATGGCGAGGCGGACGCAGCCGGCCGCCGGAGGCTGACCAAGATGCCGTTGATGAGCGCGATGGCCGCCCACCTGAAGCGGGCCGGGCGCCGCAGCCGCTATCGCCTCAGGAAGCAGGTGGTCGAGCCGGTGTTCGGGCAGATCAAGCAGGCCCGAGGCTTCCGACAGTTCCTGATGAGAGGGCTCGATCAGGTCCGGGGCGAATGGGCGCTGATCTGCACCGCCCACAACCTGCTGAAGCTGGCACAGGCCGGCCGCTGAGCCCGCCAAGCCGCAGCCTCTGCTCAGGTCTCGCCGCTCCAACCCAGCCCCAAACCCCGTTACTCAGACGCGCTCTAGCGACAGTCGCAACCACGAAAATAGCGCGGCCGACGCTCTACGTGTTGCGGATGCTGCCGGGTCGCGGTGCTGGTCGGGCAAAGTAGACTTCTCCTGTTAACGCCGGCCTGCGCGCCAGCGATCAGACGGCAACTGCGCTCTTCGACGGGCTGTTGATAGTATCGCGCTTCGGCACCTATATCGAAGAGACCCTGGTTCCGGCCCTTATGCACGTCCATACGGTCGTCCCCGACGACATGCTCGACCCTAAGATAAGCAGTCTTCGCGAGCGCATTGACGTAGCCGGATCGCGGCAGCTCTATCTGCCGGCCTACTGATTCGACTTCAGCCGATTGAAATCACCTTCGCCAAGCCCAGGACTATACTACGTTACGAGTTAGCCGGCACAGTAGGAAACCACTTGGATACCATCAAACGAGGCTTCCGAGGCTTCTCGTCAATAGACTGCCGAAACTGTCTCGCAGCCGCAGGTTACAATGCATGTGACTTGATCCGATCGGTTGCGGTTTCAGGCGACGACGATGGTGCGGAGCATCTGAGGGGCGAATTGTCGGCGCGCCCACCGGACAAGAGCCTTATTGTGCGCTGCCACTCGCACATTTGAGTTCCTCAAGATCTCGGCATCTACAACGACGACTTTAATGTCATTGTCGCCGTATCGCGGTCGCGCCTCCGCCGGAGGCGCCGCAGCCATCGCCAGTTCGAGGCGCTCGCCGACGCTAATTAAATCAGGCGCTTCAAAGATTGATTTCAGTCGATGCGCATAGCCCTGGACGCGCAGCTCCCGCCGAGCCTTGCCAATATCGCTGACATCCGTCAGGTCGAGGTTGACTACCCGGCCCGACACGGAAGCGTTGTCGAGCAGGCCGATCTCTCTCAGAGTCTGTCCGGCATCATGATGTTTTCTGACAGAGCTTTCGGGTCATGAGGCGGATGGAGGCCAAGAGGACGAACGCTCGTCCTTTCCGGCTTTTGCATTCCCAATCTTTTGCGAGACGGCGGCAGCGGTTAAGCCAGCCGATCGTTCGCTCGACGATCCAACGCTTGGGCAGTACGGCGAAGCCTTTAGCCTGATCGGAGCGCCTGACGATCTCGACCGTGAGGGTGCGGCAGACCTTGCGAAGGCCATCTTGGAAGGCCGGTCCCTGATAGCCGCCGTCAGCGAAGAGCTTGAGCAGGAACGGGTAGAGGCCAAACAGCGTGGCCATCACCAGCACGCCGCCATCCCGATCCTGAATGTCGGCGGGATGGACGAGCGCGTGCATCAGCAGGCCCTGCGTGTCGACGAGGATGTGGCGCTTCTTGCCCCTGATCTTCTTGCCCGCATCGTAGCCGGGCGGGTCGATCGAGCGCCCCCCTTTTCCGCGCCCTTCACGCTCTGGCTGTCGATGATGGCCACCGTCGGGCTGGCCTCCCGATCCATTCGTTCCCGGCAGGCGACGTAGAGCGTGTGATGGATCCGCTCCAGCGTGCCGTCATAGTCCCACAGGTCAAAGTAATCGTGCACCGTCGAGCGCGCCGCCAGATCCTTTGGGATCGCCCGCCATTGGCAGCCGGTGCTCAGCACGTACAGCAGGCCGTTCACCACCGCCCGCATGTCGACGCTGCGCTTGCCGCCGCCGCGCTTGGCTGGAGGGATCAGGGGCTCGATCAGCGCCCACTCGTCATCCGTCAGATCGCTCGGATACCGAAGCTCGCTTCGATCGTAGCGGGCCCGGTTCTCGGTCGTCCACATCGGCAGCCTCCACACAGGCCGCCTTAAATCACAAACCCCTCACATCACTCAATATGTCGCCGGACAGACACTCAGATCCGGTATCGGAAATGGTCGGGGCCGGGCTTGCTCGACGAGGAACGCGGCGATGTCTGCCAGCAGGTGGCAGTCAGCTCCCGAGATTACGAGCACGGCACCCGATACCCAGGCCAGGAACGGCTGCAGCAGGAGTTCCGTGAGGTAGGCATGAGTCGCACCGATGCTAGCGCGCTGCAGGCTGCGCGGACTGTCGCCGTCGATCCAAACATGCGGCGCACTGAGATCATCCAGCGTAGCCAAGGACTGCTCGGAATAGCTCCCCAGAAAGTCCACCGCCTTCACGAGCCCGACTGCGTCGTCGTATAACTCGGCCCACGTCTCTCTCGGGAGAGCCATGCCGGGCGCGAAACTGGGATCCTGGCGGAGAAGCGCGGCTTGGCTCTCCTCGATCCCGTCGTCAAAGGTATACCAATCCGGTGCCGTCACGACAGTGCTGCTGAGAGCGGCAAGTGTCGCAGCCCGACGGAAGAGGTGCCGATCCTTTTCGGGCTGTGCGTCGTTGGAACGTGTGTCCGGAATGTGATCCTGCCCCTGTGCGCCGCAAGCGAGCGCATTTGCGTATACGCGGTCGAACTGCCCAGCTAGAACGATATTCATCCCAGTACGCCTCGTGAATCCAAATCGCTTTATTCTGTGTGTGACTGCTCGGCGCACCAGGCGCACCACGCGTGGTGAACCGAGAGCGGTACGACCGGAACCTTGACCCAGACGACGAAGTCGCCAGGCAGGATTGTCTCTTGCAGCTTGATTAAACCGCGCCTCTCGAGCGCCGCGAGCGTCGCAGGCGCGTGGCCCTGATCAGCACCGGTGGCGATCCGCTCGAACGCTTCGATCTGAATTCGCGTACAACCTTTCTCGGCCGCGGGATACCGAGCTTTTGTAGACATGATCTTGCTCCTCACAGGAGGCATACAGATGACTTCAGCACGTCCCTCATCGAAGACGGCAGCGAAGTTTAGCTATGCTGCGGTTTAAGCGATTCGAACAAGCTCTGCTTGCAGCGGCGATCAGTCGTTTATCTGCCGCGGATGTCCTGCTTCGTAGCCAGTTTCCTGCACACCGTTCGTCGGCTGGCTGAGACCGCAGCCGCGACGATGATTCTCGCAAGCCTGCTCTGCGGCATCGGGCCTCTCGGCCGATGCGCTACAGATGGTCAAGGAAGGCGACGAGCAGCGCACGAACGGCATCGCGCGTGACCTCTGGATAGGCGAGCGGCGTTTCGTCGTGAAACGAAAGAGGCGCAGTTGCGACCTCGTCCAATTCCACATGGGTCCGCACGGCTTGGATCTGCGCACACCCATAATAGGCGACAAAGGCAGGCGGCCAGAGCCAGTCGACGGTCGCGATCCGGGGCGGACGGCGACTGCAGTAGAAGCGGATGCCCGGTGTGGCGAATGGCGCCAAACGGTCGAGATCGTCGTCGCGGACGACAGAGACGTGCCATCCGCGCTGCATTACCTTATCGGCAACCTCGCGCATCGCAGGTTCGATCACCGTGCGCGTCAGGACATCGAAGCGTGCGGCCTCTGATGCCAGCGCGGCAGACAGGCTAGGATCGGTGTCCGCGACGTAGTCCAGAAAGCGCTGTTGTCGCGCTCGTGCGGCGGTGCGCCCGGCCATCAGGACCTCTTCAAACGGCCAAGCGTCTTCGTGAGCGTCGTGCTCATCTTTGGATTTGGTCATGATTTCGATGTCCTTTAGGGTTTTAGTTTTGAACGACAGGCTTTAATCGCATTGATGAGCTCTATTTCCCTTGAAGTGTCTCTCGTCGGCTTGATCGGTCGCACAATCACTGACGGGCCACGTCGACTTGCGGAAAATATAAATCACTTCCGCCGAGCTATTTGGCCAAGCGGCGTTGATCTCGCGAAGGTCTGCGGTGTTCCACGCCGCTTCCGGTCGTCGGCGCGCCGATCTTGGCCCAACTGCGCCGCACGCCATCAGCCCAAGCTCCGTGCGCTCGAGAGCACGATAATGTGCATCTTCGGTTTGGACGGCTTTCGGTTCACCCATTTGAAGGGATCGATCTCGACGGCGTCGAGGTCGACGGTGTCGATGGTCCGGACGCGGGCCGACGTGAGCGTGATGTCGGCCGGCGCCTCACGGATGCGCGAGCTGTTCCTGCGGGCTTCTTCCAAGGCCGCTCTCAGCAAAATCCCGACGTTGACCGTTCGACTCTCCGAGAGGCGGCTCAGCCGGTGCTGATATGTTCGAATCGCGGAGTCCTCTAACATCGCGTTGAGATCGTTGTAGTCGCCCGGCTCGAGGTTGGCGATGACGCCGGACGTCTTGCTATCAGATGATTTCATTTTGCGAAGGTCGGGGATGCCGTATGGCAAGGCGATGCCATTGGCGATCACGCAGTTCAGTAATTCGACGAGGACCTGCCGGTCGCAGTCCGCCAATACGAGCGTCGCGCCGGTTTGCCATGCATGTAGGACGTTGAACAAGATGCCCTCGACATGATGAATTAGATTCGCCTCGTGCGGATCACCGGGGGCGCGCAGGCGCATCATCTCCGCCGTCGCGTCAGAAAAGGCCTCTGCTGCCACCGAAATCTTCGCCAGGCGCAGCGCGTCGTCTTCGAGCTCCGCTCGAAGGATCGAGTCGTAGAGCCGACCGTCTTCGCCACGATGGGAGACGATGGTCTCGCCGGGCGGCGAACGATCCAGATGGCGTACGAGGGCGGAACTCAGAGCCACCGCCATCGCGGAGCGATGAAAAAACGACCTGTACGCATCGAACGCATCCGCGTGCGGCGAACCCGCGCGCGTCAGCGGCGGACGGAAGCGGTCCGGCTTCCCTCCGAGTAAATAAGCCCGGTCGAGATGGCCGGCGAACATGAGATTCATTGGGGGCTCACAGCGAATGTCGAAGGTTGTTGACAGACTTAAGTAAGTAACGCAATCGATGTTGCGCACATTCATCTAGAAAGTTCAGATTTAGACAGCACGACTAATGTCTAAAGCTCGAATGTCCGGCCGAACGACGGCGTTCATTCGCTCGACGATTTATCTGCGTGGATATCGCAGGAGATATGCACCGAACAGGCGATGACGAGAGCCGTTGCGGTGGCACCGTCCTCAGCAGCGAGATCGTCGCCAGGCGCCTGGAGACAGAGGCAGCTCCCGCACTTCGCTCTTTGCGCGCTCCTTGGCGGAGCTTCGCGCAATCCGGCCGTTGGCGCTCGGCCTCTAGGAAGCCTCTATATCGCCGAGAGACGCCACTTTGAGGCCCTCACCCTGCTTTCGCTCCGATGGCAGATGAAAGAGTACGGTGTTCTCGCCAGTCGCCACACCGGTCGTGTCGCCCCGACTGCACTCCTGGGCCGCCGGCCCTGGCTCTCGGATAAGATCGTCACTCATGGGGTTCTCGTCGGAGTTTGGAACTGCTCCCGACTTAAATTCTGCGGTGAATAAAGCGATTCACGCAAACCCGGGCGTAAAGACCGAAATATTTTCTTTTTTCCCGAGAGATGCTTTGGTGTGCGGTCGACGTTGCGACCTGCACCATCTGAACTCGGCTCGTTCCGCGCTTTCAGGAGACGAACATCGATCCTCACCCACAAAGATGTGCTCGGGGCGGCGCTCAATTGGGTTAATGGCCGGACCTGCGCCGTCCGCGTTTGACGGGTAGCCGATCAACTTCATGAGAGTCGGGGCGACGCGGGTTCCCGGCTCCAACGCAAGGTTGCGAGGCCCGGAAACCCGGCCGAGGTCCTGGCGCAGGTTCGGCTGTTCAGCCAGCATCCTGCGCCCACCCGGCTTTGCCGGGTTGGTCGTCGAAGCGGACTGAGCGGCTGGATTGGTCCAGGTCGGTGACGGTACGGCGCGACCCGCGCCGGATCGGCCTCCAAAACGGTCGGATTACGCGCACCCTCTAGGCGACGGTCTCTACATACGTCGCTCGCTCCGGTGATCTGGTCCTTTATTGGGTTGTGCGAAGCGGGTGGTCCTAGAGATGCACAGCCTTTGATCGCACGCCATGTGGATCGGGCCGCGGAGGAGTTAAACCACATCGCGATCTCCTTCATGGTAGATGCAAAGAACAACTCAGCTTTAGACCTAAGTCAATGACGATACGCCGTTCATACGTGGTGGCAGGCTCGAACTGGACATTCTTTTATCTTGAGATTTACTCGGAAACTCCTCAGAAATGACCTAGATCTGGCGAGAACTGGCGAAGATGATGCAAGAAGGGCTCAAGAAACGACAACGCCCAGTTTCGCCGGACTTATGGCCACTAGACTGGGCCGATTTGACGCAGCAGCACGTGGACTAGCGGTGCCGCGCCGGAGGCGGAAGCGAGCAATCCCGCCGAACTAAGCTGAGGTCACGGGATTGAGCGAGAGGAGGGCTCAACGGTTCTTCGACACTCGAGGTTGATGATCCCATAAATGGTTTAGCAGAGGACCGTCGCCTTTAGGCGAAGGGGGAATGCGGCTCGGCGATTGCTCCTGAGAACAGATCGGGTACGATCTGCCTGTGGCGTTGAGATCGTACAAAGACCGGCTCCGGCCCAATCGCGCGCAGGCCGCGGCGCTCGACGCCATGCTGCGGGACTTCTGCAGCCTGTACAACGCTGGGCTTCAGCAGCGCATTGAGGCGTTCCGCCGTCGACGTGTCAGCCTGGGCTACGCGCCGCAGGCAAACGAACTCAAGGCCTGCCGCACCGCCGATCCCGAAGGTCTCGGACGCTGATCGTTCACCGCCCTCCAGCAGGTGCTGCGACGGCCCCACCAGGCCTACGCCGCCTTCTTCAAGCGCGGGCACGGGTTCCCGCGCTTTCGCGCCGCCGCCCGCTACCACGCCGCCACGTTCCGCTCCGGTGACGGGCTGACCCTGAGGAAGGATCGCCACCTCGGCGTGGTCGGCGTGCCGGGCGGGATCAAAGCCGTGTGGCATCGGGACCTGCCCGAAGACGCGACGCTTGCCACCGCGATCCTCACGCGCCAGCAGGGCAAGTGGTACGTGGTGTTCTCGGTCGAGGCCGCCTTCGCCGAGACCTGCGCGACCGGAACCGTGTGTATCGATCTCGGGCTGAACAGCCTCGTCGCGACCAGTGATGGGGAGACCATCTCGGTTCCCCGCTACGCCCGCCAAGCCCACAAGGCCCAGCGCAGGCGACAGCGCCAACTCGCCCGATGCAAGATCGGGTCGAAACGTCGACTGAAGGCCAAGGCCCGCCTCGCGGCAGCATCGGCGAAGATCGCGCGCCAGCGCCGCGATCACTTGCACAAGCTTTTGCGAGCCCTGGTGTCGCGGTAACATGGCGTTGCATTCGAGGATCTCAATCTCACCGGGCTCAAGAAAGGTATGCTGGCCCGGTCCGTTCATGATGCCGCGTGGAGCACGCTCGTCCAGTTCGTCCGGTTCAAGGCTGCAAGCGCCGGAGCCGAGGTCGTCCTGGTCGATCCGCGCGGCACATCGCAGACGTGCCCGTCATGCGGCGCGATCGGGCCGAAGGCGCTCAAGGAACGCCAGCACCGCTGCACCTGTGGCTGTGTCTTGGATCGTGACGTTGCTGCGGCCAAGATCGTGCATCGGCGGGCCTTCGGATAAGGCCGGGACATCCTGCCTTCAGGACTTAAGCGGGCGGGTTGCCGCGGAGCTGTCCTGAGAAGCCGCCTGCTTCAGCAGGCGGGGTTGTCACTTGGTGCCGGCTAGTTCGAACATCGGTGTCGCGCTCGATCGCGGTTCAGTGCGCAATCCGAATCGTCAAAACTACAGCGCGCGTGCTTCTGTCATGCCTGGAGCGGCACAACTGCCGGAACAGCCAAAAGGCAGAGACGTTCTTGGCCCACGCACCACCTTTTCAAGGAGCGTGCAGGGAGATGACCATGCCAAGCAAGTTTTTCATTTTAAGCATCCTAGTTGGTTGCGCGCTCGGAATAAGTTTTGACGCCATCGCTCAAAATACAATTGGTTCTTCATCAAATTCTACATCGACACCGAGTGGCTCATCCGCGAATTCGACGGGCGCGAGTGCGAATACCTCAGATAAATCCGGCTCCGGCGACGAAGGAAAAGATAGATTGAGCCCTGGAAAGCCGAATACCAACCCGAGTCAGCCCGGGTGGACTTCCGGTAGTCAGCCAGATAGCAGAAAAGATTAAGGCCGCTTCTCACCACGAGGACGGACACCTTTCGTATTTGGGAACTAGTGCACTGACTCAGACGGATGGTTCAGGGGATCGGCCGACGGCTTCGAGGATATCGGTGGCGGGCTTTGTCCAGACGAAGGGTCTGGCGCGCTGGTTGTGCTCGGCGATGTAGCGTTTGATCGC
>Ga0207953_10165_pt1 | contig 10924 bp, 9 predicted proteins | sample AntDryMetagUQ313_FD_188091 | JGI IMG/M metagenome (GOLD analysis project Ga0207953, IMG submission 188091) | Polar desert microbial communities from Antarctic Dry Valleys - UQ313 (SPAdes) | ecosystem: Environmental > Terrestrial > Soil > Desert | place: Antarctic Dry Valleys | collected 2008-12-31
CCGCCGAGGTGACGATCGACGAGCGGGTGGTGCTGGTCCACGAGAACGAGGCGGTCTACCTGCCGATCGGGTCGATGCACCGGCTGGCCAACCCGGGCAAGATCCCGCTGGAGCTGATCGAGGTCCAAGTCGGCTCCTACACCGGCGAGGACGACATCATCCGCGTCGAGGACATCTACGGACGCAGCCGTTGAATTGGCTGGACCCATTTTTCAGCACCTTACCATCCCCGCAGCTAACGGGTTCCTACGTTGGATGCCGAATCAAGTTACTGCCTCGAGAACCACCGCTGATTCGGCCATTTCGAATCCTGAGTCCTCCGCGCCTGAATAATTCATCGAAGCTTTCGACGGCACAGGATCATCGGCCGGACTTATGGAAGGGCGGCGCTCGTGCATAGCCCATTATAGTGTAGTGAGAACAAACTTACTTGGGCCAAGCGCGACACGAGCCAGCGACCGACGTGGGCCAGGGCCTCCGCGCCCGGAGGCTGGCATGCGACGATAGTCCCGTCATCGGCTGTAAAGCCGGCCAAGTGGCGCGGCGCTCGCTGAAGTTCTATGCGCCGGATGGTCGACGCCTCCCCAAAGAAAGCTGGCCATACGACCGGGCTCAATCACGACTTTGACTATTAGGACTCACCCTAACCGGATGCTGCTCCAAGAATCAGGGACACAACCGCATGGCTCGAGTTCGGCAGATGAGGTCGCAGGCAAGCGTGATGAAAGCAAGTCCGAGGTCGGCGCATTGCCCGTAGCGGATAGGCAGGCGGCGGAAGCAGGCCAGTCAGGCCAGCTTGCGCTCGACAGTCCAGCGGTAGTGGACGAGCCCCTTGCTGCTCTAAATGCCGCGCCGGGCGATCCGGGGCGTGATGCAGCGAGCCCGGCACTCGCGCCCGCAGCGGCAAAGATCGTGGCGCTTGTCGGCGTGCAGCCTGTCTGGTCTGCGCCGCGGGCGACCCCGCCGACCTGTGCGCACGCCCGGCACCGCATCGAGTTTGCTACCGCGCCTGTGCCAGCCTGACCCAGCCGCAACCAATGCCACAGCCATATATGACAACGACGGATCGATTTTTGCTTCATTGCGCCATCATACGGTCGCGGCGATCGGCTGATAGATAAGGCACCAAACGACCCGCCATATGGCCACCGATCGGATCACCTCATTGTACGTGGCGGAAGCCCTCGACGGTTCTAGTGCAAAGACGCCGACGAACGCACCACACGCTTGTTTGCTAACGTGCTGCTAGCGTTTGGAAAATCACCTTGGATTGGGTACGTTTTGTCGGCTTCAGAGCACTAGCTGCTAGCGCCTTCTCCAAATGCCTATCAACCGGTCCGGCCGTGCCCTTTGACACCGTGAATAGGGGAGTCCAAGAGGATGCACAGAGGCAGCAATCCGTACTCGGCGCCACGGATGAATGCGACGAGCTCAAAGTGGATAATGTTCTCTGTCTCGGACATCTCTTGTCTAAAGATCCCTGTCTCGCGAATATTTTCTTCAAATGAGCTGGGATTTAATCTAACTAACGCACGGGTATACTAATCATGTCGGGAGATGTTTCGTTGCCGGCCGGGCCCCGCGTTTTGCTTAATCTCGTGCGGCTATTACCAAGTGAGAAGGGCGCGGGTGGGGCTGGACGGTTGGCGCTAGCGCTACTTGCGCATCTCCCACATCGAGTTCAACTGCGTGTTGTAATCCCAACTCATTGGCGCAATCTTATTAACGTTTTTCCTAACATCACATTCGACGTGGTAAGTGACGACAGCAATTCGAGTTTGCGACGCCTTCTAGACTGGTGCGATTGTTATATTGATCCGCTTAACGGGCTGCGGCCAGCAACGATTGATCCGAGGGTCGCGGTAATCAGCTTCGTGCTCGATCTTCAGCACCTGCGAATGCCGTGGCTCTTCACCGAAAAGGAGATGAGCGGTCGAATCGCGGAATACGGTTATGCAATCGATCGATCAGATTGGCTGGTAGCGATATCAGATTACGAGCGCAATAATTTTGCCGATTTTTACGGCGTGGATCGCGTTTCGGTAGTGCACTTGGCTGGCTTTATGGCTGAAGACTGTGGGCTGACTGGAGATGAGATTCGACAAAGGCGCTCTCTTGGAGAGCAGAAGCCGCCCTATCTTATCTACCCGGCAGTTCCATGGCTCCACAAAAACCACGAAATTCTGATTCAGGCGATCGCAATTTTACGGCGGCGTGGCCTTGATGTGCCGCTCGTACTCACGAACACATCTGGACGATCTGCAGAGAAGGAGCGGCTGGGTCTCGCTGCAGTGACGATGGGCGTTGAAGATTTAATCGATCTGCGTGGTTTTCTAGATGAGTCGTCATTATTTTCTTTAGTAATCGAAAGCCGCGGCATGGTGTTTCCAAGCCTTTACGAGGGCTTCGGCATTCCGCTGGTCGATGCTATGGCACTTGGCGTGCCCATTCTGGCAAATCCAGTCGCCGCGGTGCCGGAGATTTGCGGTAACGCTGCTGCTTATATGTCGAACGCTAGCAACGCACTGACTCTAGCAGATGACATTGCTGCATTTTGGGGCGATGGCGGCACGCGAAGTCAGCTTGCCGAAAGAGGCCTCGTCAGGGCAAATGATTTCTCGTCTAAAAAAATGGTTGCAAGTCTCGCTGAGGCAATTGAGGCTGCGCTGGCCGCTAAACTGAAGCACCCTCTTCCCAAACCAGCCCAGTTCAATCAACCGCGCTACGTTCAATTAGCAGTTTTTGTGGCATACACGGGCCTAACCGAGGTCGATCTTGCTGTTCTGCGTGCATTTGAGGACATCAGAGAGCTACATGCACGTGCTTTCGGCGTGGCGGCTGATGTGACAGTCGGTATCGACATCTCCTTGATCAATGACCCCGAGCTGTGTCGAGTATTTCGATCTGCTGCCAAGCTAATCTGCTTTGACGGACATTCGCGTGCGAGCTTCGACGCAGCTGTAGCTGATTTCAGCGGACGCTATGATCAAGCAGAATTTCAGCTAGTTACAAAATTCCGAGATGGTCGGCTGGGCAATTACGACGCGGAATCTGTCCAAGCTGCAGTGATGGCGATGGGGCTGTTTGCCGGCGCCGACTGTGCCGAGCCCGATGTTCACATCGAGGACTGTATACAGAAGGATGCCTTAGATGAAGCAGAAGGCGTTCTCGAGTACCATCGACGTAGGCATAATGGCCTGGCTGTTTCCGACGTGTTGCTTAGACGGATTTCCGCGCGTGGAAATCGGAATGGCACTGCAGCGTTTCTTTCGGATTTCTGTACGCGTTACGCGCGGTTGCGCGTTCCAATCAGAAAAAGGCGGGGCTAGATGTACTACCCGTAATTCAGGCGGTTAGTGTTGTTTTCGGCCCGCTCATTGCTCGCATCCAAAAATTTAAGGGAATCTTAGCTCATGAATATCTCGGAAAAAACGGAGAGGGAGCTTTTAGGTGTAGCCGCCGAGGGTGCAGGAGCAGAATTTGATTCAAAGTGGTATCGAGAGCGATATGCCGATGTGGCCGCAACGGGTCAAGATCCAGCCGAACACTATGTAAGCCATGGGCAGGCCGAAGGTCGCTTTCGTAATGCTGGAGAAGCGGTTCGTGCTGCGATGCAGGCCGGAATCGAGCCGACTTGGTATATAAGCCGCTATCCAGACGTAGCGGCAGCGGGGCAGGATCCGGCGGAGCATTATGCTCTATATGGCCGCCACGAGGGGCGCTTTCCTAACGCGAAGGCGGCTGCTCAGTTTGCTGCGGAGAACGGAGTCAACCCTGCTTGGTATGCAAACACCTACACGGACGTGGTAGCTGCGAATTTTGAGCCTGAAGAGCATTACGGCCTTTATGGCCATGCCGAGGGCCGCATCCCGAATCCGTATGCCGCTCTCCAGTCTCCGCTGCGGCAAGAAGTCGACTGTAAGTGGTACGTTGAACGTTACGCTGACGTCGCTGAAACAGGTGCGGACCCCGCTGAGCACTATGTAGTTCACGGTCACGTGACAGGATATTTTCCAAATGCTGGCGCTGAAGAATTTTACATCTTTAATTTGCGACGAGCCTACATGGCGCAAGTTGATCCCGCATGGTATCTTGCAAACTATGCTGATGTTGCTGCTGCCGGCGTAGATCCTGCTGAGCACTTTGCCCTTCATGGTCAGGCACAAGGTCGTTTTCCTAACGCGGAGGCAGCTGCGCGTCACGCGAAGGAAACACACAGTGACTTGTACGAACAGGTCGACCCTATTTGGTACCTCGCCAATTATCCGGACGTTGTGGCGGCAGGTGCGGATCCGCGGACACACTTCGCTTTGTCGGGCCACGCTGAAGGCCGCTTTCCTAACGCGGAGGCAGCTGCGCGTCACGCGAAGGAAACACACAGTGACTTGTACGAACAGGTCGACCCTATTTGGTACCTCGCCAATTATCCGGACGTTGTGGCGGCAGGTGCGGATCCGCGGACACACTTCGCTTTGTCGGGCCACGCTGAAGGCCGCTTTCCTAACGCGGAGGCAGCTAAACGCGACATGCTGCGACGGGAGGTCGATCCCGATTGGTATATAGCGTACTACCCTGATATAGCTGCTTGTGGGTTGGAGCCGCAAGAGCACTACATCCTTTACGGCCGCGCTGAAGGTCGCTTGCCAAATCCGACGCGTTTGCCAGCCGAGGCGTGGCAGCCATCTATCGTCGATACTCCTACTTCGAAACCTTTGAGTCGATACCCGCTGATCGGTGTAGTCACGCCAGCGCGCAACAGACAAGCGTGGACAATCGGTTTCGCGCGTATGCTCGATAACCAAGATTACCCATTCTTTCGTCTGTACGTAGTCGATTCTAATTCCACAGATGGGACACCGGAGGCTCTGCGAGCTCTTGGCCTCTCTTCCCTTGTAGTGCTCCACGCACCGGACTCAGCCTACTGGACCGCCGCGACCAACATAGGCGTGGAGCAAGCGCTAAATGACGGATGTGAGTATATTCTTACGATCAATGATGATGCAATCATACCTCCTGATTTTCTGACCACCATCGTGCGATCAGCGGAGAGTGCCGCTGCGCGCATAGTCGGAAGCGTAATTTCATTCGCTGACGTACCTGGTCGGCTCTGGGGAGTGGGCGCCTATAACGATTGGTCAACGGGTTCCTTTGTGCAACTGGCGATGGCGTCGGCTTGGGACACCGCTCTCACACAGGTTCCGCGTTCTCAGGAAGGGCTTATTCCGGCAGACTATTTATGCGGCAACGGTACTCTTGTGCATCGCTCGGTCTTTCACGAAATTGGCTTGTACGACGTTAAGAACACGCCGCACTATCACGCCGATAGTGAGCTTACAATGCGTGCTGAACGCTTTGGAATTGATCGTTGGATCTGTTCAGATGCCCGGCTCTATAACCGTTTCTCGGAGTCTGACGAAGGAATATTTGCTAAACGCAATCAGAGACTTTTCTCTTTTAGGTCGGCTAATTATGCTCGGGCGCTTTTATTTATTATCGATCGTTACTGCCCGCAAGATCTGAAGGCGAGAGCTTTGGTGCAGTACTTCCTGCGCCATGTTCGGCAGCCGGGCATGCGGACATGGTCGCGTCTTTTGCGGGTTGTGCAGATCTTGGATATGCCCTTACACGCGCGCCATATACGCTACCGAGATTTTTTTCCTCCGAGGCAAGCGTCGCTTTGCCTCGAGCAGGATCTCGAAATCCTGCTCGGACTCTCTCACGACGCATTCATGGCTATGCTTTATCCGGTATTGCTGAGGCGGAGGGAAACCGATGCTGAGCGGGCCGTTATCACGCGAGCACTCGAATTAGGCTATGCGCGTCAGGACCTAGTTCGCGAGGTGCTATCTAGGCTAGAGGCGAAATATTCGTGGTCAGACCAGTCATTGCAGTCAGATGATCGCGGGTCGCAATATTCTATTAAACCGTTCCTATCGTCCGATGGAATTACTGAGGGCAAAACAACCGTTTACATGAATATAGACGTGCTTTGCATGGCAGTCACGGCCCCGAGAGCGGCCACTGGCGTTCATCGCTATGTTTCGAATATTTTAGCAGAGTTGATGCGCGATCCTCGCGTGAACCTGCAGCTCTTCCATGCGGAGGAACTGGCTGCCAGCGCAGCTAAGCTTCGCGCGCAGAGTTTAGCTGACTGTTCTTTCGCTCCAGCAGATCAGCATTTCAATAAGGGGGTTGTATTCTACCCGTACTTCCCGTTCTCCGGCAAAGATCCGCGCTTTGCGGCGATTCCGCATGTAATCACATTATGTGATCTGTTTCCGCTCTCCCATCCGGAATGGTTCTCTGCGGTGGCAATATCCAAATTTCGGAGGCAGTTACGCGATCTAACTGGCGTGAGCCATGTGCTGTGTATATCGTCCGCAACCCAGGCGGCACTACAAACGACTTTCCCGACATTAAATGCATCGTCGTCGGTTGCCTATCTGGGCGTTAAACTCGACCGCTTACGGCGTGCCGCCTCAGAAGACAGATTCACGGGCCAACTGGGCCGCCCGTATTTCGTTTGCGTAGGCACCATCGAACCGCGCAAGAATCTTCGCAGCGTCATTGCCGCAATGCGGCATCTTTCGCCGCAGGTGCGAGAGCTCCAAATGGTGGTCGTCGGGCAAGTTGGCTGGTCGATTACCTCACAGGAACTCGTTGCGCTGGCAGGTGAGGAGAGATCGCGGATTCACTTCCTTGGCCACGTGCCAGACGCGCAGCTTTGGGATCTTTATGCAAATGCTATCTGCACGGTGTTCCCGTCCCTGGCTGAAGGCTTTGGGTTTCCCATTGTTGAATCATTCTCCTGTGGCACTCCCGTAGTTACGTCTGATCGATCGAGCATGGCTGAGATTGCAGGAGATGGCGCACTACTCGTCAATCCGTTGGATCCGGCCGCAATCGCTATGGCAGTAGAGTCACTTGCGAGCGATGTCACCCTGCGGTCGGTGCTCGCCAAGCACGCGCTTGAGCGCGCACGCTTGTTCACTTGGAAGTCTTGTGCCGAGCGCCATGTCGAAGTTTTTGAGCAATTGGCTGCGCATTACATGAATTCTCGCGAATGCCGCGACATACAATCTCAATGATTTCAAGCTGATTTCCGGAACGGATATAGAAAACCGTTCCGGTGCCCGACCACCTAGAGCCGGTCCCGGGCGGCTTGCGACGGGTTAGTGCAGTGACGCGGACGGAGGATTCACGTTGACGGCGAGTTGTGCGAGTCTGGGCCATGTCTCAGACGGTATGCGTGCTCCTCGATGCAACCGACGCGGCACGGCTGGCTGCGATCGCCAGCGACCGCTCTCGCGCGCTCAAACATATCCAGCGCGCCCGCATCGTCCTGCTTTCGGCCGAGCGCCTGAGTGTCCAGGACGTCGCCCGGCGGGCGGGCGTCAGCCGCCCGGCCGTATGGCGCTAGCAGCAGCGCTACGCCGAGGCGGGTGTTGAAAGTCTGTAAGCGATGTTCCGGCCCCATCTTCTGTGGGGCAACCTGACCGGGCAGTTTGACGATCCGCACGAGAGGATCGTTTTGTGTCTCGACTTGACCTTAGACTTGAGCCGGAGGGGAAGGTCCGGCGTTTCGAGGTGATCGACGGCGCGGTCGGCCGCAGGCGCTGGAGCGCCGACGACCGGGCGCGGATCCTGGAGGAGACGTTCGTTCCGGGCGCGGTGGTGTCGGTGGTGGCCCGCCGCCACGGGTTGACCCCGCAGCAGCTGTTCACGTGGCGGCGCGAGGCGCGCCAGGCCGCGGCGCTGCCGGCTTTCGTGCCGGCGGTGACCGCACCCGAGCCCATGGCGGTGGATCCCGCCCGGGCGGAGCCGCCACGCCGGCGCATCAGACGATCCTCATCGCGCCGCCGCGCGGTGGGGATCGAGGTGGAGGCAGGCGGCATCACGGTGCGGATCGGCGACGGCGCCCGTTGACACGTGTCGGCGGCACTACAAAACTAGCAGTGCCGCTCGGTGAGGGGCGGGCCATCCATAAAAAGCCGTGGCCCGCTTCAGGATCTCCCGCTCTTGGCGCAGCACCTCGTTCTCGCGCCGCAGGCGCTTGAGCTCGGCGGCCAAGTCCTCCTGCCGATCGGCCGGCGGATGGTCCATCTCCCGCTCACGCCGGCCGTCGATCCAGTTGCGCAGCGTCGAGAGCCCGACGCCGAGATCGGCAGCGACCTCGCGGCGGGACCGCCCGCTCGTCTGCGCTAACCGCACCGCCTCAGCACGAAACTCGGGGCTAAAGGTCTGCTTCCGGTCTGCCATCGGAGCCCTCCTCCTTCAGGAAAAGAGCTCTCCACTTTTGCGGAGCAAGTCCACCAGTCGATCTGACCCGCCCCGTGCAGGCGCACCAAGAGCACCTGATGCAGGCGCGCCCACACGCCGGCCGCCTACCAGGCCCGTAAGCGGCGCCAGCAGCTCATCCCGCAGCCGCAGCCCATCTCCGCTGGCAGTATCTCCCACGGAACGCCTGAGCGCAGCACGAACGGAATGCCGGTCAACGCAGCTCGGTCCTCGATCAGCCGCCGGCCGCCTTTTGGACGTGGGCGGAACGGCGGCAGACGCGGCGCAATCTCGGTCCAGAGATCATCGAGCAGAAGCGGACGAGCCATCACCACCAACGCCCACCCACGCAATCCGTGTCCGTTCTGTTAGGTGCTTTTGACTAAATTTCCTTGGCAGCGGCAGTCAATTATGTACCGCACCAAACCGGAACGATCCCAGCATGAGATCCGCAAAATGTGGAGAATTCGGTTGGTCAAACTGACTTGGAAAAGTACCAGATGCAGGCTTAAATTCCTTATCACGACTCCGGACAAGTGTGACTTCAAGCACATCCGGGACAGGAACACCACCAATCACAGCCCAACGCGCATAATTATTTCCATGTACGTGCACAATACTGTGATGAGCAGTTAAGTTGCAAACAGCCCTATACATCTTCTCAAATTTATCAGTCTTACTCACTTCATTGATATGATGGAATTCACACACTATCTGCCTGAACGAATCCAAGAAGTTAGCATCAACTGCAGCAAAAACATCCCACTCCGCCCCCTCTATATCGACTTTTAATATGTAGTCACGATTCGGACTATGGCCGTTTAAGATAAACTGATCCGGAATTGAGGTTGTTCCCTGCTTTGCATCCGAGCAATCCGCAATCTTAAGTTTTGACCACCTGAAATTCTGGTGCTCTTCGGGCAAGCTATTTATCGTATGATCATACTGAAAAACTCTGATGCCGCGTTCGGCGATTTGGCGGTCCCATGAAACGTCGTCCGAGATGCCGAGAGAGTAAGCACCAGCAATTCCTTCAAAGTCGTCAATCATAACGTAGCCGCCATCATTATCCCGACCCACTCGCACTTTATTGAAACCGATCACATCCATGGGGGCTAAACGACCAAGCATTCGGAGAGCCTTATCCTGATGCTCTGGAAGTAGGGCCACAGAACCGTCTGTTACGCACACTTCTCCAACCGAATTGGGATTGCACTTTATGTTTTTAGTGCGCTCTGCAAATTCTTGGGAATTAAACACTTGAGCGTAAAGCAATCTTGGATCGGCACCGTTCTTTAAAGCAGACACGAAATTCCTACGCGCAGCGGCATCGGGCGCACGACCGAGCAGACCAAAGAACAAAATCTCAACAAATTCTTCATCTTCCATTTTATGCACCGCGCTGCGCTGATCGTTGCAATCTTCGAGCCTATGTCAACGCCTCAACGTAGGCAACCAGATCCCCTCCTGAGAGCCTGTTTCGGCGTGTGATTTCAAGACGGATTGTTAGGTGTATAGTCCGGGAATGTGGTGTGACGGATCGAGCCTGAAGCGTTCGTGCTCTTTGGTCCAGACCTGAAGGACATGCTCGTAGGGCGTGAGGCCACGCAGGGTCTTCAGCCGACGGGCGTGGTTGTAGGCGTCGACGAACAGCTGCAGGTGCGCTCGGAGTTGTTCGTGCGTGTCGTAGTGGTAGCGCTTGACTGTGGCGTCCTTGATGGTGCGGTTCATCCACTCGACCTGACCGTTGGTTCACGGATGGTTGGGTTTGGTCAGGCGATGCTCGATGCCGTGCTCTTGGCAGACGCGATCGAACATGTGCCGGCTGTAGAGGGCCGTCGGGCCTGAGCGGTTGCGCGGAGCATGGCAGAACTGCACCCCGTTGTCGGTCAACACCGTGTGGATCTTGACCAACCGCCGCGATCAAGCCGTGGACAAGCAGCTGATCCGGAGGCTCAATCGGCACATCACCTTCCTGGAGAGAGAACTCTCGGAACTCGACGGTGACATTGGTCAAGCCATCAAGGCCTCTCCGGTCTGGTGCGAGACCGAGGCGCTGCTCAAGTCCGTTCCGGGCATGGGACTGTCAGGAATTTCGTGTGCGGGCGGCCATAGTGGACCCGAAGGAGGTTCCCGATGGCACGACGCAAAGCACCCCGCATCCCTGACGCAATCCTGGCCATCGCCCAGAGCTGGCGACGGGCCTGGGGCGAGGTGGTCCCGTTCTACGCCTTCCCCGGCGAGGTGCGCCGGATCCTGTACACAACCAACGCCATCGAGGCCCTGAACGCCACCCTGCGCCGGGCTGTGCGCGCCCGCGGGCACTTCCCGACCGACGAGGCCGCGCTGAAGCTGCTCTACCTGGTCTTGAACCGCTCTGAGAAGGCGTGGAAGATGGGGCCCCGTGAGTGGGTCATGGCCAAGGCGCAGTTCGCCGTCATCTTCGGCGAGCGCTTCACCCGGGCCATGGCGGCCTGATGTTCAACCCGCCGCCCGCACACGGAATTCCTGACAGTCCCCCCGGGCATCGGCGACGTCACCGCGCGCACGCTTCTGGCTCAGCTTCCTGAACTCGGCACCATCGGCCGCCACCAGCTCGCAGCTCTCGTCGGCATCGCGCCGATCAACCGCGATTCTGGCCTGATGC
>Ga0207953_10168_pt1 | contig 10587 bp, 10 predicted proteins | sample AntDryMetagUQ313_FD_188091 | JGI IMG/M metagenome (GOLD analysis project Ga0207953, IMG submission 188091) | Polar desert microbial communities from Antarctic Dry Valleys - UQ313 (SPAdes) | ecosystem: Environmental > Terrestrial > Soil > Desert | place: Antarctic Dry Valleys | collected 2008-12-31
GGAGCGCCGCACGATGCCGGTGACGGCGTAGCCCTTCTGCAGGAGCAGCTGCGCCAGATACGCGCCGTCCTGGCCCGTCACTCCCGTGATCAGCGCTCGCTTGGCCGTCATGAACCCGTCCCGTCCCGAAGATGCCCGGCTGCTAGGACCGTGGCGATGACGAAGTCAAGGGAGCGCCGGACGGCGGTAAGCCGGCGCCTATGCCGCGATTGACCCCAAGCCCGAGCGAAACAAAGGTCGAAATAACTCGCGATTCCTGGCCGCCGCCCCTCACTGGTGATCTGCGTGTCAAGCGTTTCCGGCGGCTTAGGGCTCAGGCAGAAGAGCCAGCGGTCAATGTGAGACCGCATGAAATCGACAAGTGTCACCTTCGTGAATGTGCGCGATGTGATCCGCGGATGCAATCTACGCGAGAGTCGCCGGTCCTGCTCCTGTCCGAGTGCTAAAGGGGCGCAGACAGGCGCACCGCTTAAGCCGCATACCTTTTCGAGCGCGCGGAAGTCGACAACGTGGACGGCCGGGCGGTCTCGGCCCGACCGACCTCACACAATTCACATTCACGAGTTGTTTCTGTGGTTGATCTCGCAGTCCTTTCTTATGAGACCAAATATACTACTGCCCATAATTTGCCTGCCGGCATCATTGTAATGAACTATGTCTGTAAATATCTGTTCGCCGATTTTCATAAACGCGTCGCTTAGATCATGAATGCTGAAAAAATCGCGAGAGCCATACTTCCCCTCATACTCTGATATGACGGTTTTCAATCTTTCGTATTGGCGATCGAGGTAATTCAGAAATTCTTCGGACGCGAATGATTTTTCGCTCTCGGTCGGCGATGATTTGCGAACAACCATGGGCTGAAGAATGAAATGGACAGGTATAGCGATACCTTTTGAGAGCCGGCCGAGACGGTCAACTGCGAGTTCGAACTTCCTCACCACCTCCCATTCCCAAGCTGGATCCTTCCAACGCGTGATCAGTCTCAGATTGCGCAGTCGCGCAAATATCAGATCCTGAACCGATTCTCGGCTGAGACTGGACAGTGCTCCCTGCCGCTGATCCTGAGAAAACAGGTCGTCGTAAATGGCTTCGAGAGCAAACATATTGTACGGATTTCCCGGGCGTGGATCAAACGTCCAGGGCTGGAAAGTATCTGTACCGCCGCCTATTATAACTATAACATCTGGATCTAAATCGATCAATTTCATGGTAGAGAGCATTATAGATTGGTTAAGGCAGCTGGATATTGCGCCAAAATTGTAAACACATGCCCCGATGCCGAATTTTTGGCGTAGCAGTGTCTGAACTCTTCCGGGGACGGTATCGTCGTTCGTGAGTCCATCGACCAGCGTGCTGTCGCCGACAATAAACACCCTCAGGGTCTCGTCTTTACTCCTTGGTCCAGCGGCTACGTCGTTGCGATAGCCGAGCGCATCGTAGTGCCAGCCATGGTCAAATATTTGCGATGAGGGCCTTCCAGCGAATGCCACGTAGGGTGCCGGGAAGCGAATGTTCGAGTCAAAAGTCCCGAGATGGCGAACCAGCTTCTGCTTTTCTGCATCGTTATCAGATATGGACGATCCGGTTGTCATGCGCGTGTCCGTGAGATTGTCTGTGCGAACGCAGGCCGTTGCGTTGCAGGCTGATCTCCCGCTCACGCTCCGGCCGCCCTATACGCATTCTCTGCAAAACCTCATCCGCCCTGTGGCCTAGCTAAATCCTGGGACGTCCTGAGATGGCGACCTTCGGGCGAAAAGCCGGTTCTGGTGGCCTAGCCTCCGTGCAGAGAAATATTAAGACGTCGGTTCACACCTCGCTATCGAGCTCGTTGCGCGTGCTTACCGCGAAACGAATGTGGGCGCGACGCCGTTGCGATCTCTGCTGAAGCCGGTCCTGGGACGAGGTCCGCGTCGTCCTTCCGATGTATCAGTGGGACCGAGCTATCCACCGCAGCGCTGAGCGGGCGGATGGTTCCAGCTGCCTGCTCCACTCATCGTGTTAAATTAGGTGAGAAGGATCGTTCTGCGTGGCGGGTGTCGAGAGCATGGGCGCGCCGACGTCGACCGTAGACGAGGCGACCGAGGTCCCATAGTGCCTCGGCGTCGTGCCGCCAGAACCCCCAAGCCCTGAGGGCGCCGAGGCAAATGCGCTCGAGCCAGACCGGGCGATCGAAGCGCAAGGGCGAGCCGATCCGTGCGCCGACCTCGTGGCAGATATGGTGGGCGTGATCCATCGCGATATGTGCGTGACCGTCGCTTAGCCTCTTCCGCAGCGACCCGTCCGGCTCCTCGTACAGCGCCGGGATTGGCACGTAGGTGATGTCGAATGCCTTCGTGTGTACCTCCAGTACCGCGTTGAGCATGCGGCGGATCGCGATCCGTTCGCTGAGCGGTCCATGGACGGGCAGATCGGGATTCGGGGTGATCGGATCCATCGGCGGCGGAGCGCCAAGCATGAAGATGCGTGACCGAAGGCCGAAATGCTCAAAGGTTGCTCGGGTTCTCACGACGTAGCGGTCGACCAGTTCCCCGATGATGTACTCGATCGGTCGGCCCTGTAGGCGGGCGATCCGGGCTATGTGGCAGCGCACGTCAATCTCTCCGAACACCAGAACGACCGCGTCGTCCGGTTTCGGCGTGACCAAGTGTGGTACGAACGACGCGCCGTCTCGCCCGACCCGGTGCATGGTCCGCGGCCCCAGCCAGAAGGTTGTGACATCAGCGCAGCGCGCGAAAGTGTAGTGCGCGTGGCTGTCGCCAAAGACGTAAATCGCCACCGACTCGTCCGCCTCGCCCGATCTGCCAATGCAGTGCCAGCGGGGTTGGCGCTCGCTGAGGCGGTTACCACGGTTACCAACCCAGCCGGCAAACCCTTGCTGTCCCTGGGGCCATGATGGCAATTCGGGCTCGGAATGGCTGTTGTCGCCGCGTCACAGGTCTCACTTGAGTCAAATCATCATTAGTGATTCCTACTCTCGCGTGAAGCTACTGAAGCGCACGTCGAAGAGCGCTATGCGAAGCCGCGCAGTCGCTCTCGCGAGGCCGGTGTGGCACGCGGGCGGGTCAACTAGCCTCAGAGGCTTCCGGGTTGCAGGCACGTGCGGGCATCACGTCAATCGGGGTGGCTCACCCGGAGATTTGCCGCTGATCGCTCGAGCCGATCGGATCTGATGAAAAGTGGCCCTGGGATACGGGAATAAATGGCTGATGTGGAAAATCTAATGATTGATCACCTAGAATTGGAAGGATTGTACGAGTTGTGGACAGCTTTATTAGAAGAACGGCGAATGATCGTCGCATCGGTGAAGTCTTTGCGCGACACACGTCGGCGGAAGGGTAGCTTCGTCGTCGGTGACGGGGCCGCTTCCGGCCCTCGCTTCATGGCCCTACAACAGCAAATCGACTGTGTTGAGAGCGTGATCGCGCAGCTGACAAAGGACGCGACGGGGGAGTTTCCTTCTGCACTGCGCGCAGCGGATGAACGTATCTTTGGATAACGTTCCGGCTTGGGCCACACAAGGTCGGCCTCCAACCTGCTATGATCGTACCGGCGCACCGGATCCGCCGGCACGTTCAAGTGCCTGAACGGGGATGCAACCGTTTGGGTGAACGCGCTCACCGAAGCGGGGCGCTCTAGGGGCGCGTCGATCAAGCCGTGCTCCCGCGCAGGGCGAGTCCGATCCGTTTACGCGCATGCCGGTGTGGCACGACACGTCAATGAAAAGCATCTCGATGTTTTTTTGCGCGGTCCCAGACGGCGGTAAGGCGATCCGATAGGGTCGAAGACAGGCCGGTCCGAGTGCGCGTAGTTGCCTCCTCGCACTCAGACGACCGATCGAACCGACGCGCCGGTTTCAGCCGTCGAGCCCGAGCATCAGCCCAAGATTCTGCACGGCTGCCCCTGAGGCGCCCTTGCCGAGATTGTCGAGGCGCGCCACCAGCACCGCCTGCCCGTGCACGGACGAGCCGAACACGCGCAGCTCCAGCCGGTCGGTGTCGTTGAGATCCTCCGGCTCGATCTTCTCGCGGTGCGCGCCGGTGGCGGCGCCCGGCACGACCTGCACCAGGGGCTGCCCGGCGTACCAGTCGCGCAAGGCCGCCTCGAGGTCGGAGGCGCTGGGCCGGCCCGGCAGGGTCTCGAGGTGGAGCGGCACGCTCACCAGCATGCCCTGCCGGAAGTTGCCCACCGACGGCACGAAGATCGGCCGCCGGGTGAGCCCGCTGTAGCGCTGCAGCTCCGGCAGGTGCTTGTGGGCGAAGCCGAGACCGTAGAGCTGGAACGGCGGCGCCGTGCCCTGCTCGTAGGCCTCGATCATGCTCTTGCCGCCGCCGCTGTAGCCGCTGACCGCGTTGACGCTGATCGGGTGGTCGGCCGGGATCAGGCCGCCCTCCACCAGCGGCCGCAGGAGCGCGACGCCGCCGGTCGGGTAGCAGCCAGGATTGGCGACCCGCCGGGCGCGCGCCACCGCCGCCCCCTGCTCCCGGGTCAGCTCCGGGAAGCCGTAGGTCCAGCCCTCCGCGACCCGGTGGGCGGTGCTGGCGTCGAGGACACGAGGGCCGCCGCCGGGCAGGCTGTCGGCCAGCGCCACGGTCTCCTTGGCGGCCTCGTCCGGCAGGCAGAGCACGACGAGGTCGACCTCGGCGAGCAGGGCGCGCTTCGCCGCCGGATCCTTGCGGTGCTCCGGCGCGATGCTGCGCAGGGCGACCCTCCCGTCGCGCTCCAGGCGCTCGCGGATACCGAGGCCGGTGGTGCCGGCCTCGCCGTCGATGAACACGGTGGGCTTCGTCGCGCCTGCGCCAGACATCGCTCGTCTCGCTCTCTCGAATGTGCCTCGCCGCCCGAGTCGGGCACCGCGGCCGGGGATCAGGTGCGCGCGGTGCGACAGCCTGTCAACGGCCGTACCGCGGCCTGAAAACGCGAAAGGGCGGCCCCCGCAGGAGCCGCCCTCTCCGTGACACCGGTGTGACCGGGTATCTTAACGCTTGGAGAACTGGAAGCTGCGGCGGGCCTTCTTGCGGCCGTACTTCTTGCGCTCGACCACGCGGGCGTCGCGGGTGAGGAAGCCCTCACGCTTCAGCGGGGCGCGTAGCTCCGGCTCGTAGTAGGTCAGGGCCTTCGACAGGCCGTGGCGCACCGCGCCGGCCTGGCCGGAGAGGCCGCCACCCGCCACCGTGACGGTGATGTCGTACTGGTCGACGCGGCCGGCGATCTCCAGCGGCTGGCGCAGGATCATGCGCAGCACCGGGCGGGCGAAGTAGGTCTCCACCGGGCGCTTGTTGATCGTGACCGTGCCGTTGCCGGGCTTGATCCAGACGCGGGCGACCGCGTCCTTGCGCTTGCCGGTGGCGTAGGCGCGGCCCTGCGCGTCCAGCTTCTGGACGTGGACGGGGGCCTCGTTGGCGGGGTCGACCGCGCCGGTGTTCGACCGGTTGAGGTCGGCGAGGGACTGCAGGGTCGCCATGATCAAGCGCTCACGTTCTTGCGGTTGAGGGCGCCGACGTCGAGCGCCTGCGGCTGCTGGGCCTCATGCGGGTGCTCGGTGCCCTTGTAGACGCGGAGATTACCGAGGATCTGGCGGAAGAGCGGACCGCGGGGCAGCATGCGCTCGACGGCCTTCTCCACCACGCGCTCGGGAAACCGGCCCTCGAGGATGAACTTGGCAGTCCGCTCCTTGATGCCGCCCGGATAGCCGGTGTGGTAGAAATAGCTCTTCTGATTGTACTTACGCCCGGTGAACTTCACCTTCTCGGCGTTGATGACGATGACGTTGTCGCCGCAATCGACGTGGGGCGTGTAGGCGGCCTTGTGCTTGCCGCGCAGGCGCATCGCCACGATCGACGCGAGGCGGCCGACGACGAGGCCCTCCGCGTCGATCACGATCCACTTCTTGTCGACCTCGGCGGGCTTCAGCGAGGTGGTCTTCATAGCCAAATCCCAGGGGTTCCGACGGACCGGACCCCGACGCGTCGGGATCCGCGGACATCGGGGTGCCGAAAAACGAGCCGCCGCGTGGGGCACACGCGGCGGCGGTGCCGGGTGCATAGACGGTCCCAGACGCTGGGTCAACAGGGAAGTTTAAAATCCCGGAAAAGCTATTTTGTTCAGCGTGTTGGCGGTTGAGGTATCAGAGTACCGCTATCCGTCGGAGCGCCGGCCCCGCTCCGCGATGGTCAGCTTCTGGACGCCCCTGGCCGCCAGCACCGGCTTCCGGGCGCTGAGGATCCGGGAGTTCACGCCGGTCCAGCCGATCTCGCCGGAGAGCCGGCCGTACTCGATCTTGGGGCAGCGGTTCATGATCACCGTCAGTCCGCGCGCCTCGGCCCGGGCGGCGGCCGCGTCGTCGCGCACGCCGAGCTGCATCCAGATCATCTTCGGAGGCGGCGTCAGCGCCAGCGCCTCGTCGACCAGCGGCCCGGCGGCGGCGGAGTTGCGGAAGATCTCGACCATGTCGATCGGCTGGTCGCCCAGCCCGGCCTGGACCTCGGCGAGGGAGGCGGCCACCCGGCGCCCGAGCAGGTCCTGGCCGGCGAGGCCGGGATTGACCGGCGTCACCGCGTAGCCCCGGTCGAGCAGGTATTTCAGGACGATCCAGCTCGGGCGCGCCGGATTCGCCGAGGCGCCCACCAGCGCGATCGTGCGCGTGCCGTTCAGGATCGTGCGGATCTGCGCGTCGGGGTAGCGGGCGTGCCGCTCCGCGAGCGCTGCCGCGTCGCTGGGCGCGGGTGGCCGGTTCTCGTGGCCCGTCTCGTCCATGGCGTCTTCCCTCGTCGTCCGGATGATCGCGGGTCGTGTCGCGCTTCTCGCCGCGTTCTGTGCCGCGTTTCTGGCCACGCGTCGCGCCGCTGTCGCGGCCTCGGCGCGGCCGCCGTCACAGCCGCCAGACCTCGTAGCCCAGCCGCGCGAACGGCGCCTTCTCGAAGAGTGCCTTCACGTCCACGATCAGGCCGCCGGGCTTCACCCGAGCGGCGATCGCCTCCGGGCCGAGTCGGGCGTAGTCGCGGTGCGGGACCGCGATCACGGCCGCGTCGGCCTCGGTGGGCAAGTCGGCCCAGTCGACGAGGGCGATGCCGTACTCGGCCCGGGCCTCCGCCGCGCCGGCGCGGGGATCGTGGACCGACACGGCGCAGCCGAATTCCTCCAACTCCCGCACGAGGTCGCCGACCTTCGAGTTGCGCAGGTCGGCGCAGTTCTCCTTGAAGGTCAGGCCGAGGACGATGACCCGCGCCCGCCCGGTCCCGCCGCGCCGGACGATCCGCTTCACCGTGCTGCGGGCGACGTGGGCCGCCATGCTGTCGTTGATCCGCCGCCCGGCCAGGATCACCTGCGGGTGGTAGCCGATCATCGCGGCCTTGTGGGTCAGGTAGTACGGGTCGACGCCGATGCAGTGGCCGCCCACGAGCCCGGGGCGGAACGGCAGGAAGTTCCACTTGGTCCCCGCCGCTGCGAGGACCTCCTGGGTGTCGAGGTCGAGCTTGTCGAAGATCAGCGACAGCTCGTTCATGAGCGCGATGTTCAGGTCGCGCTGGGTGTTCTCGATGACCTTGGCAGCCTCGGCCACCCGGATGGACGAGGCGGCGTGGAGCCCCGCCTCGATGATCGACCCGTAGAGGGCCTTGAGCCGCTCCAGGGTCTCGGGGGTGTCGCCGGCGACGATCTTCACCACCTGGGCGAGGCTGTGCTCCCGGTCGCCCGGGTTGATCCGCTCGGGCGAGTAGCCGACGAAGAAATCCGTCTTCCAGCGCAGGCCCGAGGCGCGCTCCAGGACCGGGATGCAGACCTCCTCGGTGGCCCCGGGATAGACCGTGGATTCGAACACCACGATTGCGCCCGGCCGCATGTGCCGGCCGACGAGGTCCGAGGCCCGGATCAGCAGGTCGAAATCGGGGCACTGGGCCGCGTCCACCGGGGTCGGGACGGTGACGACGATCACGTCCGCCGCGCCCAGCGCGGTCGGGTCGTCGGTGATCGCGAGGTGCGCGGCGGCTCGGAACGCCTCCGCGTCGATCTCCCCGGCCGGGTCGTGCCCGGCCCGGTAGGCCGCCACCTTGTCGGCGGCGCGCTCGTAGCCGATCGTGGCCCGCCCCCGGCCGAACGCCAGGGCGAGCGGGAGCCCGACATAGCCCAGGCCGACGATCGCCACGCTGTCCGCCGAGCGGTCCGCCGGGCCTTCCCCTGAGCCGTCTGCCGCTCCGTCAGCCACGCCGGATCCCTCTGCGGGCTCGGAGGGCGCCGATGACGATCCGGCCGCCTGGCGCGTATAGGGGCGGTCCGCGCCGGCGTCGACTCGCCTCGGCCCGCGCGGTGCGCGGCCCCGGACCGCTTACGGGGCGAGACCATGGGGCGTGACGATGCCTGATCTCCGCTGAACCGAGGGGCCGGTCCACTGCACCGACCTCGTCGACGGGACCGGAAAGGTCTTCGGCTACGTCGGTCCCTGCGCCGCGGGCACCCGCGGCTACGTCGTCCAGTCCGAGTCGGAATGGCCGCCGCGCCCCGCCGCCTTCGCCGATCACCCCGCGGCCGCGGCGGCCCGCGTCTGGGTCGAGGCCGCCGTGTCCGGGCGCGCCTTCCGGCCCGTCCGCATCCTCCGGGAGGACGTTGCTCGGGAGGGCGGCGCGCCGGAGGCCTGGTCGCCCGGCGCGGTTCAGGAACTCGTCAGGTACGCTCGGCTTTGTTGTGGCGTGGAGTGGAGGCGCCCGATGGCCGAAATCTGCATCACGGAAGACCAGAACGGACGGTGGACCGTCTACACTGCCGGACTGGTGGTGACGGACCTGACACGCGAGGCCGCCGAGGCCTTCGCGGCGAGCTACCGCCGCGTCACGGCCGGCTGAGCGACGGGCCCCTCCGACACCCCGGAGCCCGAACGCGCGGCCCCCGGGAGCGCTGGCACGCTCGGGCTCCGGGGCGCGTCGTGCTATGAGGCCCGCCGAGCCCCGATCGCCCTGTCGCGGGCAATGAGGTCGATCACCATGCGCCTGTTCCTGCTCGCCGCCGCCCTGCTGGCGCTGCCCGCCCCCGCCTCGGCGCTCTGCCGCTGCACGTGCATCCGGGGCGAGATGAAGGCGATCTGCCAGGAGACCGACCTGACAGTGCCGATCTGCCAGGGTCTCTGCGAGACCACGATCCGGCAGGAGCGGGTCATCATCCCGCTGGCCGGCGGCCGGCAGGCCTTTGAGCCGGCCCAGTCGACCAACCCCGCGCCGGGCGGCCTCGTGTCCCCCGATCTCGGCCTGGACACCAACCCGAACGGCACCCAGTTGGGCACGCCGAGCCAGCTCTCCGGCAGTGTCGGGTCGAGCCTCTCCTCCGGCAGCGGCCGCTGAGCCACGAAAAAGCCCCGCGCGGCGGGTGCCGGCGGGGCTGAAGGTTGAGGACGCCCGGTGCGTTACGCCGAGCGACTGCGCCTAGAGTAACACCATCCTGCCGGATGGGAAGCTCTGGCGAAGAAAAATCAAAATATTTTTGGGCGATCGTCCTCGGGTAAACGGAAAAGTCCCCGCTCGGCTGGGCCGGGCGGGGTCTATCGCGGCGGGTGCGCAGTGGGAGGCCGCGCGTATCCTTGGTCCGGGACCAGTCCGACTTAGGACTGGGTCTTCAGGTAGGCGATGAGGTCGTTGATCTTCTTGTCGTCCGCGATACCCTGGAAGATCATCTTGTTGCCGGGCACCTTCGCCTTCGGGTTCTTCAGCCACTCGTGCAGGTTGGCCTCGTCCCAGGTGATGCCCGAGTTCTTCAGGGCGGCCGAGTAGTTGTAGCCCTCGTAGGTGCCCGCCTTGCGACCGACGACGCCCTTCAGGTCGGGGCCCACGCCGTTCTTCTGGAAGTTGTGGCACGCTTTGCAGGGGGCGAATGCCTTCTCGCCGGCGGCGGCGTCACCGGCCTCCTGGGCCTGCGCGGCGAAAGGCATGGCGACGGCGAGGACTGCGCCGATTACGAGCATACGCATGTATAAACCCCAATCCAGAAGATAAGCTTCGCGGTTTTGGCAGAAAAAACGCGCGATGCAAGCGAAAAAATCTTATCCTGATCGCAGATTGTATTGGTCGCTGCGCCACATCATTTCGAAAGTTCGTGCCGGCCGCGGTGCCAGGCCTCCGCGGACGGCGCGCCGCCCCGTGATGGACTGCCGCCCGCGCGTGGCCTGGCACGCCCGCAGAGGGGAAGTCGGCGGACCTGAGAATGCTTCCAACCTTGACATGTCGGGATGTTGACGTGCGTCGCGGCGCGATAATCCGTCCGGGTCCGGAAAATCCGGCTCGCCGGGGCCAAGGGCGGTGCGCACGAAAAAAGGGCCCGCCGCGGCGAACCCTGCTGGGTCCCGAGATAAGCGCGGTCGGTGCTGGTGTCGAGCAGAGGAAGATCGATGATCGCCTGACCAGGCCGCGCTGCCCGTGGACGAACGGTCAAGTCGAGCGAATGAACCGAACCATCAAGGACGCCACGGTCAAGCGCTACCATTACCCAGCCATGACGAGCTCCGGCAGTACCTGCAGCTCTTCGTGGATGCCTACAACTATGGACGCCGGCTCAAGACCCTGCGCGGCCTCACCCCCTACGAGTTCATCTGCCGGACATGGACGA
>Ga0207953_10172_pt1 | contig 9158 bp, 9 predicted proteins | sample AntDryMetagUQ313_FD_188091 | JGI IMG/M metagenome (GOLD analysis project Ga0207953, IMG submission 188091) | Polar desert microbial communities from Antarctic Dry Valleys - UQ313 (SPAdes) | ecosystem: Environmental > Terrestrial > Soil > Desert | place: Antarctic Dry Valleys | collected 2008-12-31
GAGCCGTCCTCACACCGCCCTGGGGTGGCTGACACCCCAGGAATTCGCCCTGGCGGCGGCCCTGCAGGCCGCCGAATGAGATCCGGAGGCTCACCTTTCGGCCGGACCAAAATCCGGGGGACCCTCATGAGATCCGGAGGCTCACCTTTCGGCCGGACCAAAATCCGGGGGACCCTCACGAGGCCACCGTCGCGCTGGCCCATTACATCGATGGCTTCTACAATCCCCGCCGCCGTCGCTCAGCGCTGGGCTACACCAGCCCTATCCAGTTCGAGAGGGGCTTCACCCACCAAACCGCTCTCCATTAAACCGGAGCAAGTCCACTCAGTCGTTGCGGCGCTGCCGTGGAGAACCTGTCCCATAGCGCGTCCCTCCATGCGGCGTCAGTTGTACCACCACACAGCGGGACCAAACATCTAGGTCGCGAACCCATAACGGCTGGCACGGTTGAACCGCGGCGTCGTTAGCCCTCTGAGCAGGAGGGCCTTGATGGCGCGGTTTGATCTGACGGATGCGGAGTGGGCGGTGATCGAACCGCTGTTGCCGACGGACGTGCGCGGCAAGGAGCGCGTGGATGATCGGCGGGTGCTGAACGGGATCTTCTGGCGGCTGCGCACGGGCGCGCCCTGGGCCGACATCCCGGCGCGCTACGGCCCACACACGACCTGCGGCAACCGTTTTCGGCGCTGGCGCAAGCGTGGCATCTGGGATCGGCTTTTGGACGCGGTGTCAAAGGCTTACGACGGCGACCTGCAGATGATCGACGCGACCAGCGTGCGGGTTCACCAGCATGCCGCCTGCGCCCAAAAAAAGACGGCCGATCCGGTGGCATGGGTCGCTCGCGCGGCGGCCTGACGAGCAAGATCCACGCGCTGGTAGATGCCGACGGCCGTCCGGTGGCGCTCAAGATCACCGAGGGTCAAGCGCACGATGGGCGCGCGGCGGCCGACATGCTGGGCGGTCTGGGCACGGGCCAGATCCTGCTGGGGGATCGAGCCTATGACAGCGACGCGCTTCGCACTCGGATGGCGGAGCAGGGCGCCTGGGCGAACGTGAAGCCGATGCCCAACCGCAAGCGAGTACCGGCGTTCAGCCCGTTCCTGTACAAGTACCGCAACTTGGTCGAGCGCTTCTTCAGCAAGATCAAGCACTTCCGGGCCGTCGCCACCCGTTACGACAAGGATCCCGACAACTTCCTAGCCAGCGTCAAGCTCGCAGCCCTGCGGGTCTGGCTGCGAGCTTAATGAGTCCGCGACCTAGGGCGTCTCTGCAAACTCGGGGCAGGCACACGAAACCTACGAGTTCACTCCCTTCGGCGCTCGGCAGACAGAGCGAAGCCGCTGCCAAATACGCTCGAAGAAAGCAAAAAGCTGACGCGCTCGCACGAATGAGACAGTTTGCAGAGACGCCCTAGAAGCCTTTGGCTGGCCAATGGCGTTCGACGCCGACCCCCTTATGAGGCGCAGGACGCGCTGATCTTCATCTTGGCCAAGGGCTCGCCCGAAGGCCGGATACGTTTATGCGGACTGCTCAGACCAGCGGATCCAGAGCCACTTGCGGACGGGGCGGGCCATACGTTCGCCGCCGGCGGCGCAGCGGTGGGCAGTGCGGGGCGATCGTCGCAAACTGCTCGTCCGTCCGCAAAAAGTGATCCATCGGCTCCTTCAGCAGGGGGCCTCGAATCACGTCACCTCGGACGGCACTACCGTTATGGGTCCGGACGCTTGAATGTTGATGCGGCGATTCCAAGCCGCCCGCCCTTATGAGTGGGCGAACAGGGGAAGGCAACGAGCTGGAGGTGATGTCTCCCCGCCTTAAAAGGCGGGGCTTCCGTGCCCGGACGGGCACGGCGTCTCACATCCGAGACGGGCGATGTTCCGCGCGGCGTTCTGGTCGCGGTCGTGTTCCGCCCCGCAATCGCCGCACGTCCACCGCCTGATGCCGAGACCAGCAAGTCCGCGGGGGCCGGTGAGGCAGCCGCAGGACGAGCAGGCCCGGGTCGTGTTGGCTTCGTCCACCTCGGCGTAGGCCACCCCTGCGTGATCGCATTTGTAACGGAGCATACCGCGCAACATCGACCATCCGGCGTCGAGCACGCTCTTCGCCATCCGGGTCTTCGTCATCGCCGAGGCCGACACGTCGCCGACCGTGATCCTTTGGGCGCGGTCCACCAGCGCCCGCGAAAACTTGTGAAGGGTGTCCTTGCGTCTGTTGGCGATCTTGGCGTGGATCGACTTCACCTGCCGCTTGCGCCCCTTGCGCTGCGCCTCGGCGAGCTTGGGTTCGAGGTCGCGGTAGAACCTTGCCTGCTCAAGCTCCTGCCCGTCCGAGCACTTCGCCACGGACTTGAGCCCGAGATCGACGCCGACCTCATCGCGCCCTTTGCCGAGGGAGCGCGGCATCTCGCACACGAGGTTGCAGTACCACCGGCCCCGTGCGTCCTGCGAAAAGTTGCCCGACTTGATCCGACCCTCGACGGCGCGATGCTGCCACAGGCGGAATCGCTGGCCGCGCAGGAGCACCGTCTCCCCGTCGAGCGCGACGTCCTGGTTCGTGAACGGGACCCAGCCGAGGGCGCGCTTCGGCCCCCGGCTCGCGCGCCAGCGTAGCTTCGGGCGGTGGGCGGCGCGCCGCTTGAGGACGTACTCGTCGATGACTTCCTGGACGACCTGGGACGGGAGGCCGAGCAGCTTGCCGCTGCCCTTGGTCAGGTCGCGGAACTGCTTCTTCGTCGCCCAAAGCGTGCCACGGTCCGCGGACCGGGCGCTGATCTCGTTGACGTAGTTCCAGACGGTGTTCACCGCGTTGGCGAGCGCGGTCAGGCGCTTGCTGCTCGTCGCGTCCTTGACGCGGAAGCTGAAGGCTTTCAGAACCAGTTGGTCTGTCGCTGTGCTCACAGACGACGCATACGGCATAACGGCGGTTTGGTCTATGGAGCTTCGCACCGGGCGGCACGTGGTCTTCGCCCTGCACGCGCACCTCGTTTTCACGACCAAGCGTCGCGGCAAGGTGCTGACCCGCCCCCACCTCGACCGACTGCAGGTGATCTTCGCAAGCGTGTGTGCGGACTTCGAGGTGGAGTTGCGCGAGTTCAACGGCGAGCGGGACCACGTCCACCTGCTGGTGTTCTACCCGCCGAAGGTGCGGCTCTCGGAGCTGGTCAACAGCTTGAAAGGCGTGTCGAGTCGCCTGCTGAAGAAGGAATTCCCCGAGATCGCCTCGTTCTGGTCCGTGAAGAAAAGCCGGGGAGTCCTCTGGACGCCGAGCTATTTCGCCGGATCGGTCGGTGGCGCTCCGCTTTCGATTCTGAAGCAGTACATCGAGAACCAAGGTCGCTGATCGCGGCTGCCGCCGCGGGCGCGCTTACATCCTCTCCCTGAAGGGAAAGGGATTAGCGCGCGTTCCGCTAAGCCAAGACTGCACCTGTGTTGAAACGCCGTGGACGATGAAGCAACTCGACATGGCGAAGATTCCGGGAGGCGTCAGGGCAAGCTTCGTCTCCGGCGGAAAGCCTCTTCGTATGGCGGTATGCCGATCATGGCTCCGGTTCTCATGTGGTTCGAAGCAGGGGGTGTTCAGATGGAGGCGACGACCAGCACGCCAGAGAAGGCCGCGAGCAGGCCGACGATGAGGGGAAGGGTCAGCAGAGGATCGAACATCGTGGTTCTCCGCGGCGGGACGATCGCGCCATGATCCTGAGTGCCGGTGGATTGGTGGATCCGCGTGCGGCTGCGCACAAGTGCCAGCCGGCGACGAGACGAGATCTTGAAGGGATGTGCTTGCGATGCTCGCGCCAAGCCTCCTCGCGTTCACGACGCGCACGGTTGCACTCCACGCGAACGCAGTTGGGGTTTGCGGAGCAGGTCCACCTGGTCGGGAGTGGGATAGATCCGATTTCTGTGGCCGTCCGCGAACGCCATCGGGGCAGTCCAAAGATTCGCGCTCCGTTCGGCAGCGCGGGCTGGGTCGCGTTCATCCCGGCGTAGAAGCCGAGGCATTGCGCACGCTTCAGGTAACAAGATCGCTGCGGTCGACGAAAGCCGAGTAATTACACGCGACTCAGAGGTCGTTCGTAAAGCGGTGGTCATGGAAAGGGCTTCAATGGCAGCTCGCATGTTCGGCCCGATCCTATGCCCCGCAGCCGCTGGTCCAGCCATGGTCTCCTCGTCGAATCCAGGGATCGCTTGGGAACACGATTTCGCAGTCAGCCATTGGAGACGAGGGCGATGCAAACCGCCTTCGCGATGGATCGGCCTACCATCCCGCGCTTCAACGTCATCGCACCGAGGGACACTCCATGACTTTCCTGTCCGTTGGTGCGACGACACTGCCGGTCACCGGCCGAAAGCTCCGATCTAGCCATGACATTCTACCAACAGGGTGACGCTATCGCATCCGGTTCACTCCCGTTCCGCTACGAAGGGGTTGCTTACATCGACCGCTTCGCCGACGTGCTCGACGAGGCGCGCTACGTGCCGATTCCCGACGACTGGTTCGTAGCATTGTCGGATGTGGTCCGCTCGACGGCTGCGATCGAGCAGGGGCGTTACCGCGCCGTCAACTTCGCCGGCGCTGCGGCGATCACGGCGGTGCGCAACGCGCTGCCGGGCGTCGACGTGCCTTTCGTGTTCGGCGGCGATGGTGCGAGCCTGCTCGTTCGGCCGGAGGATCGTGGGACCGTGGAGGCGGTACTCTCCCAGACGGTGACCTGGGTCGGAGAGGCTCTCAACCTCGACCTGCGTGCGGCGCTGATCCCAATCTCTGCCGTGCGCGCGGCTGGGCGCGACCTGCGCGTAGCTCGATACCGTGCTTCCGTACAGGTCGATTATGCGATGTTCTCCGGCGGCGGTCTCGCCTGGGCGGAGGCGGCGATGAAACGGGGCCTGTATTCGGTTCCGCCTGCACCCAGGGGGGCAAGGCCCGACCTGACTGGCCTGTCCTGCCGCTTCGCGCCCGTCCCGGCTTCCGAGGGCATCGTCCTATCGCTCATCGTCGTGCCATGCCCGAACGTCGACCGGACAAGTCTGCACACCGTCCTCTCCGACCTGATCGAAGCCGTCGAAGCGAGCCCGGCCATGGGACGGCCTCTCCCGGAACAGGGCCCGCGCATGCGGCCGCCGTGGGCCGGACTCGGCACAGAGGCGCGCGCCGCCGGCCCATTGGCGGGCTCGCTCGCTCTCCGTAGTGCCCTGCTCTTCACGAAACGCTGCTGGTCTTTCGCTTTGTTCCGCTCAGGACTACCGGTCGGACCTTTCTCGCCGCGCGCCTACGGTCGCGAACTCGCGGCCAACGCAGATTTCCGCAAGTACGACGACGGCCTGCGCCTCACCGTGGCCTGCCCGTCCGCGACCGTCGACGCGATCGAAACGCAACTGGCGGCGGCGATGCGAGCCGGCCTCGTGCGCTACGGCCTTCATAAACAGGATTCGGCGATTGTGACCTGCATCAGTCCGTCGCCGCTCAGTGCCGATCACCTCCACTTCGTGGATGGCGCTTCCGGCGGCTATGCCCGCGCTGCCCTCCAACTGAAACGGGTTGAGGATGAACAAAGCGAACATCCCAGTCCTCGCCGGCCTTGACCTATTCAGGTGTGGATCGCCTTCGCAGCGTGATCGCGCCGGCGCCGAGGTCTGTCGACAGGACCGCGAACATCGCGTCCGCCTCATGAACCTTCACGGCGATGCGCAGTGCGCCTGTCACGGCGGTGTCGGGCAGGAGAGCTTGATCCCAGCCGTCCGCATCGGGCTCATTCTGGCGTTCGCGCGATGATGGACCAAAAAGGACGCGTAACAGGGTGGCTTGACCAAGCGAACGGAGTGGAAGGGAAACGGCAAGCACCGAAATGCGGAGATCTCTATGCATCGTGTCCTCATCGTCGGGCTCGCTCTTTGCCTTTCGGGGCCTGCCCTCGCCCAAAACACCGGCAGCGGCCAGCAAACGGGCGGACCGGCTCGGGATCGAATCAGCGCGACCGGCGGTCGCCAGAAGCCGGTTGCTACTCCCGACCCGAGGCGGCTCGGTTCTGGCAGCCATGCCGGCGGTACGCTCAACAATCGACGGCCCTCGACTGGACCGCGTGAGGCATCACCTGTGGTGAAGCGGAGCCGCTCTGTGTCCCGCTACGGATCCGGTTCGCGCGCCGGTGGCCCGCTGCCTCGCTGAAGCATCGTGTCCCAGGACCAGAACTTGAACCCACCGGATCCAATGCAAGCGCCAGCCCCCGACGCACTAACTCTTCGGGACCTCGGTCAAGTCGTTCTCGTCTTTCAAGGCGGCGGCGCACTGGGGGCCTATCAAGTCGGCGTCTACCGCGCCTTGCACGAGGCTGGAGTCGATCCCGACTGGGTCATCGGCACCTCCATCGGTGCCATCAACGGTGTGTTGATCGCCGGCAACTCACACGGGCAGCGCCTCGAACGCCTCCGCACGTTCTGGCGCCGCATCGAGCACGGTGCCCTGCGCGAACAGCTATCGGCTTGGCCTGGCTTCGGTCCAATGACCGTCCATTGGTCCACGATCATGCAGGGGGTGGCAGGATTTTTCACCCCCAACCCCTTCGCGCTGGCAAACCCTCACTGGCCGCTCGCACCTGAGTCGGTCGGCTACTACACCATGGCGGCCCTGCGTGAGACGCTTGCTGACCTCGTCGATTTGAAGCAGCTCAACGGCGGCGGCTGCAGGCTGACGGTCGGCGCTGCGCATGTGTGTACCGGCCAGATGCGCTACTTCGACAGCCGCGATGAAGTTCTGGACCTCCGTCATGTCTTGGCATCCGGAGCGTTGCCACCGTCCTTCCCACCTGTGCGTATCGGTGACGATCTGTACTGGGACGGGGGCATTCTTTCGAACACGCCCGTTGAAGCGGTGTTCGATGACAACCCGCGGCGCGATGGGATCATCTTCGTCGTGCATATGTGGAACCCGTCCGGCCCTGAACCTCGGACCATCTGGGAGGTGGTCAACCGTCAGAAGGATCTCCAATACGCCAGCCGCGCTCACAGCCACATCGCCCGTCAGAAGCAGACGCACCGGCTCCGCCACGTCATTGCGGAACTCGCCCGCCGGCTTCCCGCAGAGGTCGCGGCCGAGCCGGAGATCAAGGCACTGACGGCGTATGGCTGCCTGACCCGCATGCACGTGGTGCGGCTACTCGCACCGCGGCTTGAGGCAGAAGACCATATGCGCGACATCGATTTCAGCCCGAACGGGATACGAGCGCGTGAGGAGGCCGGTTACCTGCACGCGCGGCGTGTGCTCGCTGAGGCGCCGTGGAGACGAGAGGTCGACCCTCTTGAAGGCTTCGTACTGCATGAGGCTGAGGCAGATCAGGCTGCGGTCACCCGATGAGGCGCCTGTGAGAGGAGAATTTGTGGAACGAATGACGAACGACGCGCAGGCGCAAATCCGATCGGAAGGCGCATCGCAACGACTGGTCGCCTCAACCGTGACGCGCCTCTCGCTCGAGCTTTCGTGTGCATGTCTGTCCGATTGGAAGGCGCCCTTTGCGAGGACCGTCTTTCAAACGTCAGAGCTATCATACTCCGTATGTCGAGCCGCTAGTTGCAAGGCTAGGATTGGATGTGGCAAGCTTTTCCTGATCAAAAACAATGATTAGGTCGGGAAACTCCCAGACGGCCGCAAGCCAAAGCCGCGCCATGTCGACCCGGAAGTATTGATGCGTGAAGATGTTCCTGATACCGGCCATGCCCGCCCCATCGATTTCGCCGTGTCTAATATTCAAATCCTCAAGTGACTTCTTCACGACCTCTCTCAGCTCGGTCACAGCCTCCTTGAGGGCGCGGTACCTATCCCAATCGGTCGTCGGCATCAGCTCGAAGCCATCCTGGGTCGGATTTGAGGCGTACCGCACAGCGCCACGTGCCGCGTCCGGAAGGTCTTCGAGAAGCAGTTCGAGGTCGCGCGGCATCAGAACACCGCCACGGCATCGCGTTCCGCCGACGCTGCGAAGCGAGGATACAGATTTAGCCATTCCGCCAGATAGACCGGATGACCTAGGATCTCGGCTAGGTCGCTTTTTAGTCTTACGAAGCCCGTGAGCGACATGCAGGTATCCGATGATACTTCGATCAGGTTGTCGATGTCGCTATCGGTCCGGTTCTCGCCGCGGGCCGTAGAGCCGAAAATGGACATCCTGGTGATGCCCCGGGCGTCGAGGGCCGCTTCCGCGCGCGGAGAGCGGAGATCACTTCCACGAGGATTAGTGGGCGCTGCCGGTCCCCGGAAGCCAAATGATCTTCGACGAGCCGTCTTAAGGTCAAAGCACCCACATTCAGACGTAGAAGAACGTGAGCGTATCGAGTCGATCAATGAATTCGGCCGCTTACCAGTAGGGCATGCCAAACTCAGGTTCCCTTCACACGGGAGGCGTCGCGGTGCGGGCCGTCAGCAGCCGGTACAGATCGAGGTCACGATGAGCCGGTGGAGCTCGCCGCTCTTGCGGTCGAGGTCCGGCGTGGTCCCGCTGCGCCCGTCGAGGGTAAGGCCGGCCGGCTTCGTGGTTCCGTTCATAGTCACGTGGCGAAGCTGCGCCTTCGGCAGTGCAGCGGTTGCGACGACTCTCGGCGCGTCGATCGGCGCGGCTCGAACCGGGAGGGTGGCGATGGTGAAAAGGGCGATGACAGCAAGGGCGGAGCGGATCATGGCGGTGTTCCTCGACACGGTGCTTGGCAGAGGATGTTCAGGCGTAGGCGACGATCATCAGGCCGAAGAAGGCGGCCAGGGTGCCGATCACCGGGGCGAGTGCGTAGAGTGGGTTGGGCATCGGAGGTCTCCGCGGCGCGACGATCGCGCCATGTCCATGAGTGCCGGCGGAGCGATGGATCCGCGTGTGGCCGCGCACATGAGCCTGTCGACGGATCAATCCGGGCCTGCCATAAATCATGCGGTGCTGGTGCCCGGCGGGGACGCGGGATGGCTGTAGGCCGAACCTCGTTGCAGCTGTCTGTAGGGCGACGGACCGGGCAAACAGTCTGAAGTATCAGCATCCACGCCTGTGACGGGAGCTTGCTTCTTTCAAGCGACAACCGGAACTGACCCCTTCGCGTCACGAGGATCTGACCCCCATGCCGGTTTCCTCGCCTAGACGGGCGTGGGGTTGGGGACGATAGCGGCCCTCTGTAGAAGTCCGCTGCGACGCT
>Ga0207953_10173_pt1 | contig 8740 bp, 6 predicted proteins | sample AntDryMetagUQ313_FD_188091 | JGI IMG/M metagenome (GOLD analysis project Ga0207953, IMG submission 188091) | Polar desert microbial communities from Antarctic Dry Valleys - UQ313 (SPAdes) | ecosystem: Environmental > Terrestrial > Soil > Desert | place: Antarctic Dry Valleys | collected 2008-12-31
CTTCAGCGCGAAGGCGATCTGCTCCTCGGTGAACCTGCTCTTCTTCACGGCTCTGCTCCTCCCCTCAGGGTCTCACAAAACCGGAAAACTCGCACTCACGCCGGACCAAAGCGATGGGGGGACGTCAGCCGCTTCATTGCGGAAGCGCTTCGTATAATTCGAGCTGATACGGCTGCCACTAAGCGGCGTCGGCAAGCTCTGGCTTGCTTGTCCTCTGTCCCCGCGAGAGGAACCGCATCACAACCACGAAGAAAATCGGAACCATGAACACGGCGAGCACAGTCGCGGTAATCATGCCGCCTAGTACACCTGTGCCAAGGGCCTGTTGACTCTTAGCGCTCGCGCCGGAGGCGATCACCAGCGGCACCACGCCGAGGATGAAGGCCAGCGACGTCATCACGATCGGCCGGAAGCGTAGTTCCGCCGCCTCGAGCGTCGCCGCGATCAACGGCTTGCCTTGCGCGCGCAGGTCCTTGGCGAACTCGATGATCAGGATCGCGTTCTTGGCTGACAGACCGATGATGGTGATCAGGCCCACCGTGAAGTAGACGTCGTTCGGCAGCCCGCGCAGGTAGGCGGCCGCCACAGAGCCGACGATGCCGAGCGGCACCACCAGCATGACGGCGAACGGGATCGACCAGCTCTCGTAGAGTGCGGCGAGACACAGGAACACGAACAGGATCGAGAGCCCGAGCAGGAATGCGGCCTGGGAGCCGGCAAGCTTCTCCTGCAGCGACTGACCCGTCCACTCGTAGCCGAAGCCGCCCGGCAGTTCGCTCGTCAACCGTTCCATCTCGGCGAGCGCGTCGCCGCTGGTGTAGCCCTGTGCCGGGCTGCCAGTAATGCGAACGGCCGGGTAGCCATTGAAGCCGATCACCTGGGTTGGACCGACAACCCAGGTGACCCGAGCAAACGAGGCGAACGGCACCATGGCACCGCTGCTGTTGCGGGCGCTATACGTCAGCAGATCCTCCGGCCTGACCCGCTTATCCTCACGTGCCTGGACGACCACGCGCTGCATACGGCCGCGATTGAGGAAGTCGTTGACGTAGCTGGATCCGAGCTGTGCCGAGAGCGTGGTGTTGATATCGGCAAACGTCACACCGAGGGCGGCTGCCTTCTCGCGGTCGATGTCGAGCCGGATCTGTGGGGCTGGCGGCAGACCCTCGACTGTCACCTCGCGCAGGATCGGCGAGCGGCTAGCGGCCGCCAAAAGCTGATCCTTGGCAGCCATCAGCGCCTCGTAGCCACGCTGCGAGCGGTCCTGCAGACGGAAGCTGAAGCCGCTCGTCGTGCCGAGATTGGCGATCGGCGGTGGGGCGAGCGCGGACACCTCCGCGTCACGCAAGCCTACGAAAGTCTCATTGCTCCGGTCGATGATGGCCGCGGAACTCTGATCGGCATCGCGCTCCGACCAGTCCTTCAGGGTGACGAAGGCCTGTGCCGTCATCGCGCCTTGACCGAAAAAGCTGAAGCCCGTGATGAACGTGAGCTTGTCGACGCCCGGCGTTCCGGCGAGCTGTTCCTCCACCGAGCGGACAACATCGAGCGTCCGATTCGCACTCGCGTCCGAAGGTGCCAGAACGTCGGCCATGACGAAGCCCTGGTCGTCGATTGGCACGAAGCCCGCAGGCAGCCGCCAAAGGGCGTAGCCGAGGCCGCCCAGCAATGCCAAGTAGAGCAGCATGAAGCGGCCCGAGCGCGCCACCATCCAGCGCGTCGTGGTGCCGTAGCGGCGCGTCAGCCAGTCCAGGCTGCGGTTGAACCAGCCGAAAACGCCCTCCTTGGCGTGACCGTGCCCCTTAGCGATCGGCTTCAGCATCGTGGCACACAGAGCCGGGGTGAGCGACAGCGCCAAGAAGGCGGAGAAGCCGATCGACACGACCATGGCGGCCGAGAACTGCTGGTACATGATGCCGACCGAGCCGGGAAAGAACGCCATCGGCACGAACACCGCCATCAAGACGAGCGTGATGCCGATCACGGCGCCCGTGATCTGACCCATGGCCTTCTCGGTGGCCGCTCTCGGCGAGAGGCCCTCCTCGGCCATGATGCGCTCGACGTTCTCGACCACCACGATGGCGTCATCCACGAGGATGCCGATGGCCAGCACCATGCCGAACATGGTGAGCACGTTGATCGAGAAGCCCATCAGGAGAAGGGAGACGCAGGTGCCGAGCAGCGCGATCGGCACCACGATGGTCGGGATCAGCGTGTAGCGGAAGTTCTGCAGGAACAGGAACATGACGACGAAGACGAGCACCACCGCCTCGGCGAGCGTCAGCAGCACCTTCTTGACCGACGCCGTGATCACCGGCGTGACATCGTAGGAGATCTCGTACTTGAGGCCCGGCGGGAAGAAGCGGGCGAGCTGCTCCATCTTGGCCTTCACCGCCTTGCCGGTGGCGAGCGCATTGCCGGTCGGCGCGAGCTGCACGGCGATGGCGGCCGCGGGCTTGCCGTTCAGGCGGGTTGAGAAGGCGTAGGATAGGCCGCCGACTTCCAGTCGTGCGACGTCGCGCAGGCGCACGGTGGAGCCGTTCGGGTTGGCGCGCAGCACGATTGAGCCGAAATCCTCGGGCGACTCGAGCTGGCCCTTCACCAGCACCATGTTCTGCGTGCGCTGAGCTCTCGGGCTCGGTTGCACGCCGAGCAAGCCCGAGGCGACCTGCGCGTTCTGCGCCTTGATCGCGTCCTCGACATCCTGCGCGGTCAGGTTGACGCCGAGCATCTTGTCCGGATCGAGCCAGACCCGCATCGCACGTTCGGTCGAGAACAGGCGCGCCCGGCCGACACCAAGGAGACGCCGCAGCTCCGGCAGCACGTTGCGGGTGGCGACATCGCCAAGGCCGACCTCGTCGAGGCTGCCGTCGCTGGAGGTGAGCGTCACGAACTGTAGGATGGCGCTGCTCGCCTCGACGATGAGGATGCCTTGCTCGCGGACCGCCTCCGGCAGGCGTGGTTCGATGCGCTTGATACGGTTCTGGACATCGACGGCGGCCAGCGCGATGTCGGTTCCGGGCTGGAAGTTGACGATGATCTCGACCTCGCCGGTGGTGTCGCTCGTCGACTCGTAGTTGAGGACGTTGGCGGCCCCATTCAGCTCCTCCTCGATCAGCCGGGTGACACTGAAGTAGAGGTTCTGGGTCGAGGCTCCGGGGTAGACGGTCGAGATCGAGATCGAGGGTGGCGCGATCACCGGATACTGCGCGACCGGTAGGAACGGCAGCGCGAGCAGTCCGCCTAGGCAGATGAAGATCGCCACCACCCAGGCGAAGATCGGACGCGCGATGAAGAAGCCGGGCATGGCGGCAGGCCTCCGGAGGGAGCGGGGCGCTTGGAAAGGGATCAGTTCGGTCGGGCTTGCGCCGCCGCCTGCTTGGCTGGCAACCACGGCACGGGTTGCACCACACTGCCGGGCGTGAACTTCTGGAAGCCCTCGACGACGACGCGATAGCCGGGCTTCAGCCCGTCCTCGACCACGATCTCGTTGCCGAGCGTGCGGCCGACACGCACCGGCTGCAGTACGGCGCGGCCCTCGTCGTTGACGACGTAGACCTCGCTGCCGCCGGCATTGTTGCGCTGGATCGCCTGCTGCGGCAGCACGATGGCATCGGCGTCGATACCCTCCTCGATTTGCACGCGCATGTAGGTGCCCGGCAAGAGTTCCGCGTTTGGGTTCGGGAATTCGCCGCGCAGGATTACTTGGCCAGTGCCGGGGTCGACCGTGACATCGGAGAAGAGAAGCCGCCCGGAATGTGGGTAGAGGGTGCCATCGTCGAATACGAGGCGCACCTCGGCGGCGTTGGGCGACACCTTCTGCAGCCGGCCGTCGCTGAGATCGCGCTTGAGCTGGTTCAGCTCGGTCACGGACTGCGTGAAGTCGGCGTAGATGGGATCGAGCTGCTGGATGGTGGCGAGGTGTGTGGCCTCGTTCTGGCCGACGAGGGCGCCCTCCGTCACGAGCGCCCGCCCGATCCGCCCGGTGATCGGCGCTCGCAGGGTTGCGAAGTCAAGGTTGAGCTGGGCACGCTGGACGGCGGCCTTCTGAGCTGCGACGTCCGCTTCGGCCTGCTTTTCTGCCGCCAGTGCTAGATCGTACTGCGCCTGGGTTGTGGTCTGCCCGCTGAGGAGCTGCCGCAGGCGATCCTCCTGACGATTTGCCTGGAACAGTGTCGCGTCGGCCCTGGCCAGCGCCGCCTTGGCGGCGTCGAGTTCGACCTCAAATGGCTTGGGATCGATGTGATATAGGACGGTCCCTTCCTTGACGAGACTACCCTGCTCGAAGGTTTGCTTGACGATGATACCGGACACGCGCGGCCGTACCTCGGCGATGCGCATCGGCGTGATCCGACCCGGCAATTCCTTGACCAGGGTTACGGCCTTCGGCTCCGCGACGATGATGCTGACTGCGGGAGCCGTCGCTGCTGTGTGAGCGGAGGAGGCGGCCTGTTTGTCCTGGCAGCCTATCAATGCGATGAACAGAACCAGGATCGCCGCAGTGCCCGTAAGTTGACTCCGCGTGCGCGCACCTACGCGTTCATGCCCAGGTATCGGCTCGCTTCCAATGCGGAACAGCATCGGACAATCCTCTGGTCTGGCACTGATGAGGCGCGCTCCGAGAGCATCCGACATCGCAATCTCACATGAGACTACCAGAGGAGCCCGGATCTCCGTATAAATAGGTTCGTGATCTACGCTCGCCGTTTCAAGCGCGCGGATGAGAAAAGTCGATTGACTTCCTCAATGAGCCGCATTGGCGAAACGCGCCTTGCTCGTATTAGGTTTGTCACTTAACTGCACAGCATCCCCGGTCCGGGCCCCTCTGGCGAGAGCTGCCGGCGATCTCGCGATGTCGGACCATCTTCGACAGCGTAGGCCGACCGCAGCCGACTACCTTGAGCTACATCAACAGGTCTGGGCAGACGTCCTCATACAGTCAGGTTTCGTTGCAGACCGCGACCAGACTTTGAGTGGGGTGAAATGCTGCACGAGGATCTGCGCTCACCCTGTACCGAGGAAGCCGCCGTATTCCACGCCTTCTCGCGCATCGTCGCGGAGGCGCGCAGTGCATTCGTCGTTCTCGACGCCGCACCCACTAGACGCACACTGCTCCTACTCGATGCGACCGGGGCCTATCGCCGCCAGATGACGCGCGATCTCATCTCCGCACCCGGCACGCACGCCTCGGGTAGGATCGTCACCCCTCTCATGCGTCTGCGGGATCCCGCCTACACCCATGTCATTGTCGTAACCCTGCCCGAGACCACGCCCGTCTCGGAGGCGGCCGCGCTCCGGGAGGATTTGCGCCGGGCACAGATCGAACCGTATGCTTGGGTGATCAACCGAAGCCTCTGGCAATCGGCAAGCATGATCCGCTGCTGCGCACCTATCACCTGCTAGAGCACCTGCGGCGGGACAGCGGGCTGTTCCGCCGGAACGAGGACGCGATCCTGGCCGCGACCAACCTCGTGGTGTTCGTCTTCACGATGACGGGCATCGTCTACGCCACGCAGCACGATCACAACCCGGCCATCCAGACGCCGGTCGACGCGCTGTACTTCACCGTTACCTCGCTCACAACGACGGGCTATGGCGACATCACACTGCCGGGCTCCTCGGGACGATTGCTCTCGGTCTTCGTGATGATCTGCGGCGTGACGCTGTTCTTCCGCCTCGCCCAGGTGGTGTTCCGACCCTACAAGGTGCGCTTCCCCTGCGACGCCTGCGGGCTGCAGCGCCACGAGCCAGACGCCGTGCACTGCAAGGCTTGCGGCAACCTCCTGAATATCCCCGACGAGGGGGCGGACTGACGGCGCGAGCGCAGCAAACCTTCGAGTCGGGTGCAGGCCCCAATGTCCTCAAGGGACGATAGCCATAGGGGCCACGACGCGCCGCTCCAGCGCCGCGACGATCGTCGACGACAATAACTCCGCCGCCGCCGACACGTGGCCCGGCGCTTGGTAGAGGACGATCTCCGTATCGGGGAGCTTAGGCAGTTGAAGGCGGCCCGAAACCGACACCATGTCCGCAGGGACCATTTCCGTCGGCAACACCGTCACCCCGAGCCCGGCTTGCACGGCGGCCTGCAATCCGGCCAAGCTCGGGCTGGTGTAGACGATGCGCCAATCGCGTCCGGCGACATCGAGGGCCGACAGCGCGCGCTTGCGATAGACGTCCGGCGCCGGCGAGAGGACGAGCGGGATCGGGTCACCGGCTTCCGCAACGAGACGCGGTGACGCGACCCAATCGAGCACCTCCCGCCAGACCCGCGTCCCGCCGCTCGGACCCTGGGGCTCGCGCTTGAACAGGATCAGGTCGTACTTCCCCTTCGAGAAGTCGTCGAGCAGGTTGACGGTGAAGTCGCAATTCACCTGGAGCGCGACCTGCGGATGGGCGCGAGCAAAACACGCCAAAACCTCCGACAGGTGCGTGGTCGCGAAATCCTCGGGCGTGCCCAGCCTGACGAGGCCCGTCAATTCCGGCGTGACGATCCGGGAAAGGGCCTCTGCACCGAGCTTGAGCATCTGCCGTGCATAGGTGAGCAGAACCTCGCCTTCGGGCGTCAGCTTGAGCTCCCGGCCGTCCCGGTCGAATAGGCGACGGGAGATGCCGTCCTCCAGACGCTTGATCTGCAGCGACACGGTCGACTGCGTCAGGCCCAGTCTACTGGCCGCGCGCGTGAAGCTCCCGTTGTCGACGATGGCGACGAACGTGCGCAGCAGGTCGAGGTCGAAAGGCAATGGCGGGCCCGGCATCGCCGTCACATCAGCTCACCTGGGTCGGATCTCAAGCTCCGGCCTCAAGCCTCCGCGAAATCCTCACTGATCGTAATGGCGCGATGTGACGGAACACACATTGCCCTTTGACCAGGTGTCTATCTCGGGGATTAAATTTCGATCGGCATACGCGGAGCATTCATCCTCATTTGTTTTCGCAATGAGCGTCATTGAACCCGCGAAATTGTACTGCGAACCAAGTGTCTCCAAATCATTTGCGTGGATGAAGCGGACCTGTCTGGAAAACTGTGGTGGCCAGGCCGACCTCGATCCACGGACAGGTCGTCACAACCGTAAATTTGATTGGAGACAAGCGATGAAGGCGTCGAAGAAGTTATCCATCGTGACGGTCGCGGCCGCGCTCTGTGTCGCGCCGCTCTCCGCCGCATTCGCCGACCTGCGTGTAGGCTCTCCGACGCGGCCCCTCCCGCAGACGACCTGGGATGGGCTCTCGACCGGCTCGATCCTCTCGGGGGAGATGCTGACCCGCGCGGTCGGCGGCTGCCGCAGAAGCTCAGCCCAGGAAGGCAACGCCGACCAGCAGCACTTCCCGGTGCAGCAGTACGGGCAGACGTCGGGCGGCTATCGCTGCTGAAGCGGGCGCATCACCTCGACGCGACAGCCGTCCGGCTGTCCAGCAATCGCCGACATCAACATGGTCCGCCGTGCCACCCGGGCATGGCTGACCGCGCGTGCGATCCTCGCCCTGGAGGGCATCTCACCGGCATCCGCCACACGCCCTCCGGTGGACCGCCAGTCGCTTCGATCTAACCCCATGAGGTTCGAGCCCGGCATGAGCCGGGTGTTCCGGGTCGGCTCCGCGCTCCCGCATGACGACGGTTTTTCCGTTTCTCCACGGCCGGGCCCGGCAACATGGCGGCGCCATGGCCTCCCTGCACGCACTCGATCCGATCTGGAAGGTCCTCGACCCGTGGATGCGATCAAACACACGCCCCTGACGTTCGCGGAAGCCTGCAGGCTCATCGCGCGCCTCCTGAAACCGGAGGCGGGCTTCGTCTGGACGGCCGTCGTCTATGGGGCCGCCGTGGCGCTCCTGGGCCTTGCCGTGCCGGTGTCGGTGCAGCTCCTGATCAACTCGGTGGCCAACACGGCGCTGCCGGCGCCCCTGTTCGTCCTGTCCGGGCTTCTGCTCGGGCTTCTGCTCGCCGCCGCCATGCTCAGCGCCGCGCGGATATACGTCCTGGCGCTGTTCGAGCGGCGCGTGTTCGCGAGGATTGTCGCGGAAATCACCCTGCGTGCCCTCCACGCCAGAAACCCGCACTTCGACGACGCAGGGCGCCGCGACCTGTTCAACCGCTTCTTCGATCTTATGACGGTCCAGAAAGCGGTCCCGCATCTTCTGGTCGGCGGCTTGGCGATCCTTCTACAAGCCGGGATCGGCCTCGTCCTGACAAGTTTCTATCATCCGTTCTTTCTCGCCTTCAATCTCGTCGCCGCCGCCGTCCTGCTCGGCATCGGGTTCATCTGGGCGGGGCCGGCGGTCCGGTCCGGCGCGGCGCTGAGCCATGCGAAGCACGAGACGGCGCGTTGGCTGGAGAGCGTCGGCACCTCGAACGGCTTCTACAAGCACGGTGGTCGGCTATCGGCCGCGATGGCGCGTTCCGACGCGATGACCGCCGCCTACCTGCGGGCGCATCGCCGCCACTTCCGCCACACCTTCGCGCAGACCATCGGATTCCTCGTGGTCTACGCGGTCGCCAGTGCCGCCCTGCTGGCCATGGGCGGATGGCTCATCCTGCAGGGGCAATTGTCGCTCGGGCAACTCGTGGCGGCGGAACTCGTCTTGTCGGGGGCCTTCTACGGCATCTCGCAACTAGTGCAGTGACGCGGACAGAGGATTCACGCGTCCGATGAGACGTGCGAGTCTGGGCCATGGCTCAGACGGTCTGTGTGCTTCTCGATGCGAGCGATGCGGCACGACTGGTTGCGATCGCCAGCGA
>Ga0207953_10176_pt1 | contig 8452 bp, 10 predicted proteins | sample AntDryMetagUQ313_FD_188091 | JGI IMG/M metagenome (GOLD analysis project Ga0207953, IMG submission 188091) | Polar desert microbial communities from Antarctic Dry Valleys - UQ313 (SPAdes) | ecosystem: Environmental > Terrestrial > Soil > Desert | place: Antarctic Dry Valleys | collected 2008-12-31
TACTGAGACCACACCGCGACGGTCGCATCGCGACCGTCGCGCCGGACCGAACACGCGCGGGGCCGCTTCCGAGAGGAGGCGGCCCCGTCGCCGTTCGGGGCGGCCGGATCGCGGCCCGGCGCCGCCGGTGCTCGCGAGCGCGGCGACGCGGAAGGTCGACGGCTCGCGGCCGCCAGACGTCCTGCCGGCCCGCGCTCGGGCCTCAGCCGATCGCCCAGAAGAGCGGCAGGGCGCCCGCCAGGAACAGCGCGGAGGAGATGAGCACGGCGGCGCGCTCGCGATGGCGGAGGATGAGGGCGTGGGGCTGTGCGAACATGGGATGGCGGAGCTGAGGGAGCCGGATCGGAGGTGCGCGGTCACGCTGGCATCCGAACCTTGACGGATCGGGGGCAGGGCGCGCCATCCACAGGCCGTCGGCGGCGGGTGTCGCGGCCGTGCCACAGAGGCGGCGGCACGGCCGCCGCCGGGGCCCGCGCCGCGACGACGACGATCGTCCGGCCGCCGGAGCGGCGCGGCGCGCCTCAGGCGACGGCCGCGTCGGGGCGGCCGGGCGGCACGAAGGTCTCGGGCGCGTCGATCTGCTCGGCGAACCGCTCGATCGGCTGCGGCTTGCTGATCAGGTAGCCCTGGGCCTCGTCGCACGCTTCCGCGGCCAGGAAGCGCATCTGCGCGTCCGTCTCGACGCCCTCCGCCACGACGCTCATCCCGAGGCTGCGGCCGAGCCCCAGAACCGCCCGCACGATCACCGCCGCCTGCGGGCTGACCTCGACATGGCCCACGAAGGACCGGTCGATCTTGATCTTGTCGAAGGGGAAGGCCTGCAGCGTCGCGAGCGACGAGTAGCCGGTGCCGAAATCGTCCATCGCGATGGACACGCCGAAAGCCTTCAGACGGCGCAGGATGCCGAGCGCCCGCGCCATGTCGTTGATGATCAGGGTCTCGGTGATCTCGAGTTCGAGCCGCGTCGGCGCCAGGCCCGTCTCGGTCAGGATCGCCAGGACGCGCTCGGGCAGATCCGCCTGCTGGAACTGGCGCGGCGACAGGTTCACCGCGACCTTCAGCGGGTGCGCCCAGCGGGCCGCCTCCCGGCAGGCGGCGCGGAGCACCCACTCGCCCAGCGGCAGGATCAGCCCGCTCTCCTCCGCCAGGGGGATGAAGGCATTCGGCGGCACGAGGCCGCGGGTCGGATGCTCCCAGCGCACGAGCGCCTCGAACCCGAGCAACCGGCCGGTGCCGGTACTCACCTGCGGCTGATAATACAGGATGAGCTCGTCGCCCTCGATCGCCTGGCGCAGGTCGCGCTCCAGGTCGCGCCGGGCCGCCTCGGCCTCGTCCATCGCGGGCTCGAACACCCGGTGGGTGTTCCGGCCTTCGGTCTTCGCCCGGTAGAGGGCGAGATCGGCGCGGCGGAACAGCGTCTCGCTGTCGAAGCCGTGGCTGGGCGCCTGGGCGATGCCGACGCTCAGGCCCACCTTCAGCCGCCGCTTGCCGAAGGGGATCGGCGCCTGGACGGCCGCGATCAGGCGGGCCGCCAAGGTCTCCGCGCGGGCGGGGTCGTCCGCATCGGCCACCAGCACGGCGAACTCGTCGCCGCCGAGGCGCGCCACCATGTCGTCGGCCCGCAGCACCGCGCGGATCCGATGGGCCACCGCCCGGAGCAGGAAGTCCCCGGCCGCGTGGCCGAGGCTGTCGTTGACGGTCTTGAAGCGGTCGAGGTCGAGGCACAGCACCGCGCAGGCGCCGCCGTTCAGGTGCAGGTCGGCGAGCCGGATCTCCAGCCGCTCGTAGAACAGGGCGCGGTTGGGCAGGTCGGTGAGGCCGTCGTGGCGCGCCATGTGGGCGACCTGCCCCTCGGCGGCCTTGCGCGCGGTGATGTCGATCTGGGTGCCGATGAAGCGCAGCGCGCGGCCGTCGGCGGCGCGCGCCACCACCTTGCCGCGCGTCATCATCCAGGCCCAGGAGCCGTCCTTGCGGCGCATGCGATGCTCGGACGCGTAGGTCGGCGCCCGCCCGCTCAGGTGCTCGACCAGGGCCCGCTCGGCCGCGCCCGCATCCTCCGGGTGGAGCAGCGCCCGCCACGTCCGCGCGTGGCTCGCCAGTTCGCCGGGCTCGTAGCCCAGAACCCCCCACCAGCGGTCGGAGGACCACGCCTCCCCGGTCGTGAGATCGCAGTCCCAGAGCCCGTCGCTGCCCGCGTCCTGCGCCAGGGCGAGGCGCGTCTCGCTGACCTGCAGCGTCTCCTCGGCCCGCTTGCGCGCGGTGATGTCCGTGAAGGTCCGCACCGCCCCGCCGTCGGGCAGCGGCACGGTGCGGATCTCCAGCACGGTCCCGTTGGGGCGCTCGCGCTCGTAGGTGTGGGCGCGGCGCTCCAGGCCGCTGTCGGCGACCCAGCGCTGCAGGGCTTCGCTCGCCTTCCCGAACTCCCCCTGCGCGATCTGGTATTGCCGGACGGCCTCGAAGGTCGGGCGGGACCGCATCAGGGCCAGCGGCAGGTCGAGCAGCGCCAGGGCGCGGGCATTACAGACTTGAACGACGCCGTCGGCGTCGATCATCATCAGCCCCTGATCCATGGCGTCGAGAACGGTGTCGAGGAGCTTCGCCTTCTCCCGCAGCGCGACCGTCCCACTGTTCATACCCGGGGATCCCAATCGTCCGCCTGAGCGAACATTCTGCTGGACGGTGCGAGCTCCCACCGGCGCGGACGGTACCATCGGGGAGCTTTCCGGATTCTTTCCGGAGGACCTGTGTTCAATCGCTGCGTGCATTTCCGGGCGGCGAACCGCGGCGTGGTCGGGACACGGGCTCCCGGCGCGCCGTCCCGGCCCTTGCCGGACCGCCCGCGGAGCCCTCTGATGGGGCGGCGCGCAGCGGGGACCGGGCCATGGCCGTGAGGCGGATCGTCACCAACATCCGGGCGACGCAGGTCGAGGCGGCGCGGTCCTTCTACGCGGACGTGCTCGGCCTGGAGGTGGTCATGGATCACGGCTGGATCCTGACCTTCGCGGCCCCCGGGATGTCGGCGACGCCGCAGATCAGCGTGGCCAGCGCGGGCGGCTCGGGCACGCCGGTTCCCGACATCTCGGTCGAGGTCGACGACCTGGCGGACGTCCTCGCCCGCGTGAGGCGGGCCGGCCTGCCCGTGCTGTACGGCCCGGCCCGGGAGCCCTGGGGCGTGGAGCGGTTCTACGTCCGCGACCCCTTCGACCGGCTGGTCAACATCGTCGCCCATCTCGCGTGAGGCCGGGCCGGCGGCTCACTCGGCCTCGTCCCGGACGAGGGAGATGCAGGTCCGCACCATCTCCTCGAGCCGCAAATCCTTGGTGTCCCCGATATTGGCGGTCTCCTCCAGACAGCGCATGAAGTACGCCGCGTCCAGCTTGGGCGACAGCGTGTGGAAGGCCCGGCCCATCCGGGTCGAGAAATCGATCTTGTCGGTCGCGCTCGCCCGCGGCCACAGCGAGGCCTTGTCGTCCACGGTCAGGCGGGCGGCGTCCGCCGGCAGGGTCGCGCACGCCAGGGCCACTAAGACGATTATAAGCTTGGTCTGCATTGTAAATCTCCGATCCTGCGGCGTAGAACTGCGTAACTCTGCGCAGCGGTGACGGTCGACGGACGCGCTGCTCTTGCGACGGGATGGGAGAAGCGATGCGCGCGGTCCGTCTTTCCGGCCTGGTCTCGGCCGGCCTCCTGGGTCTTCTGACGGCACACGCTCAGGCGCAGACCGCGGCGCAGCCTCAGCCCCAGGCACAGCCCCCGATGCAGGCGCAGGACCCCGCGGCCGCCGATCCGCGGCGCAATCAGGCGGCGAAGCTCGCGGGGCTCGCCGGCTTCGTGAACCTCGAATGCCCCGGCCTGCGGAGCGATCCCGCGCGCCTCAAGCAGACCGTCGAGGCCCTGGGCGTCGATGCCGCGAGCCTGGAGACCGGCGACCTGCACCTGACCGCGACCCGCTACATCGCGGCCTACCAGAAGGACGTCGCGGCCAATTGCCGGAAGGCCGAGGCGACGTTCGGGCCGCAGGGATCGATCATTCCCGGCCTGGTCGTGCCGCGGTAGCCCCGGCCCGCTGTATGCGGCGCTGACGGCGGCCGTCCTCACACCGGGCGCCCGTCCCGCGACAGGGCGATACGCAGGAGGTCGGCGAGGCTGCCGGCGCCGAGCTTCTGCTTCATGCCCGAGACGACGGCCGACACGCTGCGCTGGCTCATCGACAGGCTGTCGGCGATCGCCTCGTTGGACTTGCCCGCCCCCAGCAGCGACAGGACCTGAACCTCCCGCGCGGTCAGGCGCGCGAGGGGCGATTCCAGGAGCCCGGCATTCAGCATGGCGATCTTGGTCGCGACCTCGTGCGGCAGGTAGCTGCGGCCGGCCGAGACGGTCGCCAGCGCCTCGTGAAAGCGCGTCACCGCCGTGTCCTTCAGGACGAAGCCGTGCGCCCCGCCCTCGATGGCGCGGGCGACGATCACCGGGTCGTCGTGCATGCTGAAGGCGAGGATCCGCGTCGCCGGCTCCAGGGCCCGCACCCGGCGGATCAGCGACAGGCCCGACAGGCCCTGGTCGCGGAAGCCGAGGTCGGTCACCACCAGCCCGGGCCGGTGGCGGTGGAAGGTGCGGTAGCCGGACACCACGTCCGCGGCCTCGTGGACCGCCCGGACGCCGGCATCCTCCGCGAGGTGGCGGAAGCCGCGCCGCACGACCGGGTGGTCGTCGACGATCAGCACCGCGTCGAGACCGCGCGGAGCGTCCCGCCCCGCCGGGCGGTCGGCCGAGGCCCGGGCGGCGCTCACGGCGTCCCCTCGCGGGCCGGGTGCGGGGCGGCGAGGCGGGCCAGCGCGGCCGCGTGGTCGGCCCCCTGCATCCGGGCGTTGTAGTAGTGCTGGCACATCTCGCCGTAGAGGCTCTTGCGGCGGCCGCGTTCCGCCGCGATGCCGCCGAGACCGTCGAGGATCGCGCCGTAGCCCTCGCCGGTGCCGGCCTCGGCCAGCATCTGGCCGAGCTGGACGGTGCGGTTGGCGATCATGCGCGGATCCTCGATGAAGCCGTCGCGGGCCCCTGCCAGCGCCGTCGCCATGGCGCGCACGCGGGGATCGTCGGCCGGCAGGGCCTTCCCGGCCTCGCGTCCCGCGAGCCAGCGGGCCGGGTCGGTCCCGTCGGTCGGCCCGAGCCAGGCCGGCAGGGTGCCCTCGGCGGTGGTGGCGACCACCGCGCCGGCCTCGTCCGCGCGCTCGTCCGCGCGCTCGTCCGACCCGCGGTCGCAGGCGCCGGGGGCCAGCAGGACCAGGCAGGACGCGATGCGAATGTGGATGCGGATGCGGCCGGCGCGGCTCATCGCGCGGGCTCCCCGACGGCCAAGACCGTGCGCGGGCCCTCCGCCACCTTGATGCGCGCCGTCTCGCGCCACGTGGCGAGATCGATCACCGAGACATCGTCCGAGAACCAGTTCGCCACGTAGGCCCGCGGACCGGCCACCGCGATGCCCTCGGGATAGGGTCCCACCGCCACGGTGGCGACGATCTCGAGCCGGGCCGCGTCGATCACCGTCACGGCGGCGGCGTGCTGGTTGGTGACCAGGATGCGGCTGCCGTCCCCGGTGACCGCGACGCCGTAGGGCATCCGGCCGGCCGGAACCGTGGCGCGGGCCCGCAGCGTCGCCGTGTCGATCACCGTGAGATCGCCGCTGCGCACGTTGGCGACGTAGAGGCTCGCCTCGTCCGGAGCGAGCGCCAGGGCGAAGGGCGCCTCGCCGGTCGGGACGACGGCCACCCGGGCCATGGTCCCGGTGTCGATCACGCTGACCTGACGGCTCTCGCGATCGGCGACGTAGAGCCGCCCGCGCCGGTCGAGGACGAGGTGGGCCGGGTCGCGGCCCACCGCCGCGGCGCCCTCGACGGCGCCGGTCGCCGCGCAGATCCGCAGGACGCGGTCGCCCGACCAGTCGCCGACGTACAGGCGGGCGCCGTCCGGGCTCACCGCGAGGCCGAAGGCCTGCCCGGGGACGGGCAGGCGGCGGGGCGGCTCGCCGGGCGCGACGACGGTGACGGCGCGCCCGTCGGGGTGGGTCAGGTAGAGGCGGCCGGCCCGGTCGGCCGCCGCTGCCACCGGCGCCGGCCCGAGCGGGATCCGCCCGGCCACGGTCCCGGCCTCGACCCGCGCCAGCTCGGCCCCCTGCTGGCTGACGACCCAGACCGGGTCGCCGGCCGCGGACGCGACACCAATCCCAGCGCCGGTCCCGGCGGCGGCCGCGACCGCGAGCGTCGCGATCAGCCGGAGGTGGCGCATGCGGGGCCTCAATGGGTCGTCCGGCCCTCGACGGCCGCCTTCAGGCCCTTGAGCCCGTCCGCGAAGTAGCGGTTCATCGCCGCGCGCCCGGCCTCGTCGCTGAGGTTCTCCGGCGGCTCGTTGCCGGTGTCGCCCCGGTAGAAGCGGCCGATCCACGACACCTTGGAGCCGGTCCCGTCGGGGGTCACGGTGAGCGTCGCCGAGTAGGAGGAGACCGGGAGCGCCTTCAGGTCCGGGTCGGACATCCGGTACGAGTAGGTCCGGCCGTCGGCCAGCCACTCGTCCAGCCCCTCGACCAGGGTCCCGCCGGCCTTGAGGGTCACCCGGCGGGTCGTGCCCTCGACATTGCCGCCGCTCGCCTCGGCCCTGGCCACGTCGGGGTGCCAGCGCCCGATACCGCCGAAATCGCCCACCACCTTCCAGACCGCGTCCGGGGGCGCCTGGATGGTGATCGACTGGTCGATCTTCTGCGGCGTCGGCCCGTGGGCCAGCGCCGCGCCGGCGAGGCCGAGGACGGCGAGGGCCGGGACGAGGGCCGGGACGAGGGCCGGGACGAGGGCGAGGGGCATCCGCATGGTCAGGTCCTGATCGCTCCGGTCGGAGCAGGGGTTGGAGCAGGGTGGGCCGCGCGCCCGCGGAGCGCGCGAAGGGCACGGGCGAGGGGGCTCGCCAGGAGGGCCAGGAGCGTCAGCCCCAGGGCCGCCGCCAGCAGGGCGGGCCGCGGGTCGAGGCGGCCGGGCAGCGGGCGCGGCGTCGCCGCGGCGCGCAGAGGGGCGGCGAGGCCGCCCGGGCCGTCGAGATGGACGTAGCCGAGGCCGGTCTCGGCGGCGAGGCGCCTCAGGTAGGGCTCGCGGACCGCGGAGAGGTGCTCGCTGCCGTGGGCCGCCTGGGCGCCGAAGGGGGCGTTGCGCGGGTTGTAGCCCTCGCGCGATTCCGCGTCGGCCGGGGGCGGCCCGGAGCGGTTCTCCTGCTGGACGTCGCTCTCGCCGAGGAAGCCGGTCTCGCGCCCGCGATCGTCGAAGCGCGGGATCGGCGACAGGCCGTAGCCGCCCGCGCCGACGATCAGCCCCCGCACCGCGCCGGCCTCACCGTCGAAGGTCGGGCCGCCGGAGGCGGGCAGGGGCGGCGTCTCCTGGCCGTCGGTGACGAACAGGAGGTCGGCGTCGATCTCCCCCGCCATGGCGATCGACCGGAACAGGCCGGCCGCGACGCGGCTGTCCCCCTCCCAGGCCATGCGCGGGTCGAGGGCCGCGATGGCGCCGTCCAGCGGCGCGAAGTCGGCGCAGACCTCGACCGGCGTGAACAGCAGGAACGGCCTGCGGTCGGTGAACAGGCCGAGCGCCACCCGCGAGCCGCAGGGGAGGTCGGGCAGCGTCGCCCGCAGCGCCGCCTTGACGGTCTCGAGCCGGCTCACGGAGCCGGCGGCGGCGGGATAGTCGCGCACCGCCATGCTGCCGGTGATGTCGACCACCGCCAGCACCGACACGCCGGTGCGGGTGAACGGGATCGGCGGGGCGACGAGGGCCGCCAGCGCCAGCGCGAGGGCGGCCGCCAGGGCGCGGAACCGCCCGTCGCGCAGGTTGCGGGCGACGAGGGGGGGCAGGACGGGGGGCAGGACGCGCCGCGGTCTCACGGGCCGCCCCGCGGCTGGCCGGGGATGTCGGTCCAGATCACTTTCGGCTCGGCGCGCAGCTCGTCCCCGGTCTTGCGGTCGAATTCCGGGTAGTCGCGCACGAGGCGCGAGGCGACGTCGAGGTTGTACTTGGCGTCCCAGAACTCCGGCCGGGCCTGGAGGGCGCGGCGGTAATCCTGCCGCGCCAGCGTCACCTGGGGCGCGGCCTTGTCGAGGTCGCCCCGGCCGATCAGCGCGAAGGCCTGCCGCATCCGCGCGTTGCCGATGACGTACCGCGCCCGGGCCGCCTCCCGCACCGCGCCGGCGCGGTCGAGGGCGTCGAGGAGGGGCTCGGTCTCGCCGAGACGGTCCCGGGCGGCGAGGAAGCCGATCCGCGCCGTCAGCAGGGCCGGCCGCGCGTCCGGGTCGACCGGCCGGTCGCGGCCCGCCTCCAGGGCGGCGATCCGGTCGTCGTCGCGCGCGGCGCTCCAGCCCGCGACGGCGAACCACAGGGCGGCGGCCGCGAGGACCAGCGGCAGGGCGACCAGCAGGGCCGGCCGG
>Ga0207953_10182_pt1 | contig 7408 bp, 7 predicted proteins | sample AntDryMetagUQ313_FD_188091 | JGI IMG/M metagenome (GOLD analysis project Ga0207953, IMG submission 188091) | Polar desert microbial communities from Antarctic Dry Valleys - UQ313 (SPAdes) | ecosystem: Environmental > Terrestrial > Soil > Desert | place: Antarctic Dry Valleys | collected 2008-12-31
GAGCCGTCCTCACACCGCCCTGGGGTGGCTGACACCCCAGGAATTCGCCCTGGCGGCGGCCCTGCAGGCCGCCGAATGAGATCCGGAGGCTCACCTTTCGGCCGGACCAAAATCCGGGGGACCCTCACAAAACCGGAAAACTCGCACTCACGCCGGACCAAAGCGATGGGGGGACGTCAGCTCGCGCGACTGATCCGCCAGTTGGCTGGCTGCGCCCACTCGGGCTTTGCCCCACACGTAGCCTCATACCAGCTGAGCGCGGAGGCGAGCCGTTGCACCAGCTCCCGAGCGAGCCCGCACAAGTGCCGACGCGGAGTGACAAACATCCACGAAGGAATGATGTTATGCTCCAAGCGAGGCACCTTCGCAGGTGGCTGCGATGCACCTGCGATCGAAGGAACCTGCGTGGTCGGGCGTTCCAAGAGTCATCTGACGAATATGACCGGCGCGGAATTCCGTTCGCGCCTCCGTGAGCTAGGGCGAACGGATGCAGCATTCGCGGAGGAGGTCGGCAGTTCAACTCGCAGCGTGAGCCGATGGGTCAGCGAAGGGCCACCGCCCGAAATCGCCTATCTCGTCGACCTCTTGCTGACTCTCGAGTTGCATATCGGCGCACCCATTTCGCCGGAAGGAGGTGCGGGAAAGGACGCTTTTGATATCGTGTTCGACGACATGCTTGCGCGCGCAGCTATAAGTGGCCGAAAATCCGAATTGATTGCGAGTATGCGCCGCTGGTTAGAGCACCAATATGTCAAGATGAGCAGAAGTACTACTGGTGAAAGTTAGCATCTCGCAGTCGTCGATCGCACGCGAACGCCCGCGACGTCTCGAGGTCAACGGGAAGACGGACGCACCGTCCAAGCTGGTAGCCGTCTTCCCCCAGCGGCTGGCCGCCGCACGTCGGTCCTTCAGTTGAGCTGAGAGTTGCTCAACCCGGTTGCAGCCGTTGAGGCGTCATTTCGGGCAAGCGGCGGGAGACTCATTCCTCGGCGGCGGGATCGCGGGCCGAGCGTCCTTGCTCCAGACGTGCTCGCGGAAGAAGTAGCTGTCATGGTCGCGATTGCCGACAGCCTACCTAAGCATGCCCGGAAGCTGATCGAGCAGCGGGAACGCAAGCGGCCACTCATACCCTGCGCCGGCACAATCAAGGCTGTCGCGAGGCCTTGCCATCAGCGATCACGCGCACCGTGGTGGCACACCCACCAAGTGATCGGCCATGAGCCTAACGATCGTCTCGGTTTCAGCTGCAAACTCCGTCATTTCGCAACCACTGGCCCCATTCTCCGGAGCGAGCCCGCTGGTTCCGTCGAGAGAAACCGCGCCGCCTTGCGAGCCGTACTCCTGAGAGGCTGAGGAGCCGCTTCCAAACGCAAGCGCGGGCTCAATAGATGGAGAGCTGGGCGGTCCATCGCCAAGGTCCAGGCTCGACTCCCACAGCGCGCCGCTTGCTTCGGTCTGGATCCGCCAGAAGATGGCCGAGAAGGCGCAGCGAAAAATTCTGCGGGCTCCCACTCCGATTTGCCCGTTGCGCCTCCGATAGCACCGATCCCGAGCAGCGTGGACAAGTCGCTCATTACATCAGACGGCTCAAGCGGTTACAGTAACAACCGGTGACGGGCATCCCCATGATTCACAGATCCGCCAGAAGCGTTCATTTGGTGGTGCGCCATTTTGTCTATACTGTATCCATGCTGGTATTTCGGGGCCGATCGGAGGCAATGCCGCCGGATGTCGGATGTTAATGATGGCAGCTGGCTCGCGATGATTGCCGCCGCGATGAGTTAATGTCTCGCCGATCCGTGCGTTGCCGGTGCGAGCTGAGCAGGCATGGAGGCAATCAAGATGGACCCAATCTCCCCAGCTGAACTAAGGAACGAATTTGGACGGAAAGCGAGTCGTCACAGTTTTGTATCGATAAAAAACATGCGGCCGATCAGATATAATCAGCGCTGGCACCGTGATGCCCTTGTCCAACTATCCCTTGATCCGTCTGTGATAGCATTCGAAGCCGAGTCCGAGCCGCTCCCCCACGAAGTGCTGAACTTGATCGTTACCATTTTGGGCGGGCAGATGCGTGTTTCCCTCGTTCGGGACCACACCAACAGCACTGACTCAAACCAAGCGAAAGACCAGATAAGAATCAGCAGATCGACGATTCTGCGGGAGCCAAGAGCGAGTAATGCAAGAGCAATATGGGCCACTCGAAAGAGCATCGTATCTATCGGAGACAGAGTGAGAATTTTAGGAAAGCTAGATGCTGCGCCGAATGGCCTCAAGTTGGCGGAGTTGCTCGCATGCATCTCGACGTCACGAGTCGACCCAGTCGATGCAATCCTTGCTCTTGTATGCCAGGGCTTGGTCACTCTCGATATCGAGAAGCCAATCGCACCAAGCACAACCGTCCGACGTTCCTTGAATCCAAGATCGGACTGTGGACCCAAGACAGCTTTGAAGTCCTAGCTCGCGTCCTTGAGTACGGATAATCAGCTGATTGTTCCGGAGCGGGGCCGATCCGAATGTGTCCGGAGCTTTTGGAGGGCAGCGGAGATCAATCGTCCATGTCCATCCAAGCCACTTGCCACCGCTGTCCAATGCTCTACAAAATGCCGAGGATTGCTCTTCGTCTCCGCCTGAGGGAGCGAACCCAGATGTCGAAACGACGTCGAGAGATTGAGCAGCTTGAGGCTGAAATCGCTGCCATGGAGCAGCAGGTTCAGCAGATCGCTTCTAAGCGAGCAGTCGCAGTACTGCGTATGAGAACGCTCGAAGCCATGGAATTTTTCGAGACCGCGGCCGTTCCACATCAGGAGCGACAAGGGCATTTACCTCTCATACCCATCAATGGCGACATGCGAGGTGGTCCTTCTGAGCAGCGAAGTCGGCCGATAAAGGGAAAAAATACTACGACTGCACCCACTGACAAGAAGCGGTTGGTTGATAGAGACAAGCTGGCTGAATTGACGCGCCAACTGTGTCCAGCGCGTCAAAAAGCCGTGCTTCTGGTCGTCGAGATGATCGAAGCAGCGTATCCTTCAAGCGTCACATCTGCGGAGATCAATTCTCGATTCGCTGAAGATGGGACCGTCTCGATATCCGTGCTTGCGAAGTGCAAGACGGCTCTCCATCGGTCTCAGCTCGTGTCATTTAGTCGGGTAGATCAGAGGTGGTCCATCAAAGGAGCGCCAACTGACTCCGAGTCGCCAGGTTTGGCAATCGTGCCAGCATGACTGTGCAGCGGAGGAAGCATGAATTCACCGGCTTACAGCTGGGAGGCCGCCGGAAAGGTGGTGCGCAATAGCGCAAAGCGAAGGCGCGGCCTTTTGGGCCGCGCCTTCCAGGTGCGAATCTCAGGCTAGCAACCAGCTTCGCACCTCCAGACACTTTCGATTCGTCTGTTTCGAAGCCCCTGTGGCAAGCAGGGACTTCGACCGACACTCTGCAGGTACCATGCCGCTGTAGCAAGCAGAGGCACGGGCCGAGCGCTGAGACTTTGGCATTTTTGACGTCAAAGGCAAGCCTCTCCCCTGTGGGATCGGTCGGTACTGGGCGGTCGACGGCTTTCAGCACGCGCCCCTGTGTTCCGCGGGCAAACAGCTCAGCAGGTTGGAAGGCCCGTCCATCCGGCTCCCAACCTTGGATATCGAGCGCGGCGAAGTGGGTGCCGGACCGGCCCCCGCCAAGAGGTGTCATCGACTCCCTCATGCATCGAGCTCGCGTCGTGTTGGTCCGTAGCCGTTCCTCAAGCCGTTCCGGGGCGCGGGCAATAACGGCAGCAGGCACAGCACGGCGAGCAGATGGCGCGCGGCTGAGTGTGGATTGGCAGCAGTAGACGAAAAATTTTCCCTGTAGAAATAAGCATATTTATCGGGCCAAGCGACTGAACTGCCGATCGCAGAAGGAGAGGTTTAGTTTATCGGAGGAGATGTCATGTTTCAACCTCGTGTATTTAGGAGCGCTGACAAAGGAATACTGCATAAATCTGGACCCGAAAAAGTCTGGGAAAGCCTTGGTCCGGGCGTAGAGGTATTCAGATATCCAACTGGCGAACCCGTACGGCGGATCATCACTCAAGGTGGCTCAAGGAAAGTTGGCGGGTTCTACTCGTGGAAGATGATGAACCACACCGTCTTCGAGTCTGTGACCGAAGAGCGTTGCAGCATGCTGATGGACGTTCACTCCGCCGTTGACGCATTCTACGCCCAGCCTGAAACCATCCGCGTTACGGGTACCGAAGGCAATTCCTTCGAGTACACTCCGGACTTTCTAAGCATTTTAGGTGGAACAAGGTTCCGACTTGAGAATAAGCGTGCTTGTGATCTGTGGCCACCGAAACCGGCCGACCGCTACGACGAGTCGGGCATCCGGAAATGGGAGAAAGCCGCACTTGTGCGCGCTCGCCTCCGTGCCGTGCGGCAAGCCTACACACGCTGCGGCCTACAATGGAAATTGGTCTTAGACCTTCATATCGCCAACATGGCTGCACCGGAGGTAGTGGACGAACTGGTCTCACATGGCGGACGTCCGATTAGTGAGGGGGATTGGCGCCGCCTCCGGGAACATATTATCGCAGCCGAAAACGCCACGACGCTGGATGCCGCGTCCGCTGTTCTGCGTGAAGCAGAGGACCCGCGGGGGACGGTTCTGGCGCGTGTAAGTGAGGGCCTCCTCGGGATCGATCTCCACGAAATCCCTAGAGACGAGAGCCTTGTCTTCCTCACCGGCAGACGGAGGGACGAGGTATGACGGACGTCATGGAAGCGGACCTGAGCAGCGAAGACTCAATCGAGCCGGTCACCATAGATCATATTGTACCTGACGATCTTGAGGTCGGGGCTTTCATTATCTACGAAGGAAGGCCGTTTAGTTTCCTTCATAAAGATGAAGGGTGTGCGCCACTTATTTTCAAATCCGAAACCGGCCCTCCTCGGCTGATTGAGCTGCTGCCGACCGAATATATTCACAAAATTGCGCTCGGCGAAATAAAAAGGCCTGGTAGAAAAAACATCGCCGGACTAAATGCAGAGCCTGAGTCGTATAGGCATGACGAGAAATTTGAGGCGCTTCCTAAAAAAGCGCGAGAAGTTGCAGGATTGAAGGATTTATATGTCGAAGAGTTTGCGCGCAGGATCCGAGACGCCGAAGAACGAGGTGAGAGGTTCGCGCGAAACGAAACGAATGCATTGATTGTTCGCGAAATCGTAGATGCTGCTCTACCAAAGGACGTTCATCCACCGGCCATGCGATCGGCCCGCAGCATTTTGCGTTGGTTGCAGAGATCGGAGCTTAAGAAGGGCTCTCCGATGGCGAACGTCCACGGCAACTACCAACGTCCATACAACCGTAAAATATCCCAACGTGTGCTGGACCTTATTGCCACGATCATTCGTGAACAAGCCGACACTCTACCTCATGCCTTGCGGCCAGGTATTATCCGCGGTCAAGTAAACACCAAAATTAAAGAAATAAATTTGGAGGAGAGTCTCCAAATACCGCCAGTAAGAACAACAACTGTGACTTCAGAGTTCAATCGTTACGACGGATGGATACGGCTTGCAGCTACAAAGGGTAAACATGCGGCGGACTTGGAATTCGGTGCCGTCGGAAAACTCGTCCGGCCAACACGTATCAATCAGCATTGGGAGCTTGACCATCACTCGATCGACCTCATCCCCATTTTAGGAAGCACAGAACTCGGGCAAATGTTGTCAAAATCGGCGTTAGGCAGATTGGACATAACTTTAGCGATAGACGTTTACTCGGGCTATCCCGTTGGATTCTACCCGTCTTTCGAAGGTACTGGTCTGCTGCCTTCTTTGATGTGCATTGCTCATGGCGTTCAGGAAAAGACCTACGTGGCTCAACGCTTCCCGCATATCAGCGGCTCACTGCTCGCACATGGCAAGCCTACCAAGGTCCGGTTCGATCGCGCACGGGAGTACGTCGGCAGACAGATGGCGAGATCTCTCCGCAGAGTTGGAATTGGCTTCGAGCTGGCGCGACCCAGATTTCCAGACGATAAACCATATATTGAACGATTTTTTGGAACGCTCGAGAATGATTTCGTCTCTTGGCTTAAAGGAAGAACCGGATCAAGCCCTCGTGACAGGGGTGCTGCAAACCCCGCGAAGGAGGCGGCTATTGAACTAGATGATTTCGTTGCGCTTCTGCACGAATATTTTATCACTGTTTACGCTCGCAGACCCCAAAGAGGTCTTGATTGGGAAACCCCGGAGCAACGCTGGCTGCGAGGTCTGCGAAACTATAAGCCTAGGCTTCTGACTCCTGATGAACAAGCTCGCGTAGACGTTCTTGCCTCCATTGAGGTAAAGGTGAACGCTGGCCGGGAGGGGATACAGTGGCGCAACAAGCATTATCAATCCCCGGAGCTTCAGAGCATCCGCCGTACGTCGGGTAATTTCGGAGTTCGCAAAAACTCTATGACTCCGCTGATTGGCAGAATTTCACTACGAGACGTCGGCGTTATATTCGTGTCCGTTCCTAATACTGATACTCCCTCAGAGATTGCTGTTCCCTGTACCGCAGCGGCAGCACACGGCAGGACTGTTTGGCAGGACGAAGTTGTACAGGCGCTTCTTCGCCAGAAGAAAAAGAATCCGCAATCGAAGATCGACTATGAGGATGGATTTTCGGCGCTGTTCCGCCGGTCGATTGGATGCATGGGCATCAAAACCGACAAAGCCTCGAAGCTTGGTTCATCTCGCGGTGCAGTTACCGCTGCACGATTTACCGGCGTGATGGTCGACGGCGTATGTAAACATGCTTTGACGCGTCTGGTTCGTGACGGCACTGCGCTTGATCTGTTCGGCCAATTGGCGGCGCAAGATAAAAGCCAGGCGGTCTGCGAAGAAAATATAAATGCAATAAATACGGATGATGAGGACATCGTCGATATCTACGATGACATGCCTGCCGATGAAATAGATATGAGCGATCTCCTCGGTGAGGAGGATTGAGGTGGCAATATTCCCTCACGAGCTTCCGCACAAGAAGCGGCTGGATTACATAGACAGGATCTTTATACGGCATGATGCGATCAAGATCGCCGCACAGGCTCTCCAGCACCTCACGTTCGCTCCGAATCGGCGCAGGGAAGGATCCGTAGGATATATACGCGGATATTCACGTTGCGGCAAAAGCGAAATTCTAAAACGTCACATCGAAGAACTTACTGGCACACAGGTCGGAAAGGGGCTTCAGCGGCTCATCGAAGGCAACGGCCATTTGATCGTTTACCTCGAGCTTTCTGCCGGGGAAACACCGCTAGGAGCCTGTCCGAGTAATTCCCTCGACGGCGGATCGGGAGGATGATTCACTCGGCTCATGGCCAAGGTGTTTCGCGCGTGGGACGTCGATCAGGGCTGGCTGCTGCCGCCCTCGCTGCACGAGT
>Ga0207953_10184_pt1 | contig 6757 bp, 5 predicted proteins | sample AntDryMetagUQ313_FD_188091 | JGI IMG/M metagenome (GOLD analysis project Ga0207953, IMG submission 188091) | Polar desert microbial communities from Antarctic Dry Valleys - UQ313 (SPAdes) | ecosystem: Environmental > Terrestrial > Soil > Desert | place: Antarctic Dry Valleys | collected 2008-12-31
CGCCCTCGTGGCGGTGATGCGAAAGCTTCTGGTGACGCTCAACGCCATCGTCCGCGACCGCACGCCCTGGCAGCCACTCACAGCTTGACCTTCAACACAGCCGCTCAGTCGTCGTGGCGCTGCCGTGAAGAATTTGGCCCATAGCGCATCCCTCGCCGCATGGTGGTCAACTGTACCACTACATCGCGGGATCAAACACCTAGCGCGAGACGCTTATCATCTTGCCAAGCGGCAAAATCGTTGCAGTGCCTTGAAGCCTGCGACCGCCCTTGAGCCGATAGCCGATATCGGCCATGCCTGGAGTATCCGTCTTGACCGCAAATTCGATCGCCGCTTTGCCTCCCGTAGTGCTCGACTTGGGCGTGACAATGAGCGGGCCCGAACCTGAATTGGTCAGAAGAAACTCCTCATCCCGCACGAACGGCCCGATGTCTTGGACCACACCCTCAAGTACAAGATGAATCGAGGCGGATCGAAACGCCGGTATGGTAACGTGATAGGCGTAGGAGAAAATCGTAGAGCTACTGCTGTCTATTGCCACTGTGTCTGCGCGGTTTAGAAAACCATATTCATCGCTGAATCCAGTGCGGTTGTCTCGCAGGAGGACGGCGCCGGTGAAAGTGTTCTCGCCGACGACGATATTGTTGACCCCGGGCTCTAGCACAATCGGGTAGCCGGAAATCGAGCTAAAGTTGTTCCCGGTAATCACCGCCCCAGATGGGCCGGGACCAGCAAACCACAGGCCAGTTGGACATCCCGCGAATTCGTTGCCTACGATCGAGATGTTGCCGAAAACTCCCTTGGTCCCTTTCCTCTCTCGTTCGAGTTTCATACACGCGATCGAGCTATTCTCAATTGAATTGCCGGAAAACTGAAAATCCTGAGTTTTTGCATTGTCTGGTAAATTCATATGCCAACCAATTGCCCCGCCGAGTCCCTTGAAGCCCAATACCTTAAGGCCGCCGCCGCTCTCGTATGAGACTAGATGTCCGTCGGCCGAGTCATTGTCTACTTTGACGCCGGTCCATGTCCAATCCCCAGAGTCTGAATTCGTTATATTGCGTATACGGATGCCGATTTTTTTCGACCCGTCGATTGAGACGTTGTCGAGCTTCCCGACCACGTTGGATTGTATATCTAGGCCTATATCAAATCCAATGATCCGGGAATCGCGCAAAACCGGAGAGGAGCCCTGCTCGCCTGCACCTATCTGCACGCCAACGCTGCCCTGGCCGGTGGTGCCCTCGAAAGTCAGAGGTAGGTTATAAATCGCAGAGTAGTTTCCGATTAGCGTGGCGCACGGGCCAGTCGAGACTTTGCATTTTAAGCCAACCGTTGCGCCTGCGCCGGACCATTGTTGGCCAACGCCGAGGCTGACCCCGGTGCCAAGAACATAGCCTAAGTAGCTGTCAAGGATAAGGGAGCCCCCACCCCGACCTGGCGTCTTTACCGCATCGTTGGCGGCGCGCAGCGAGGCTGCGTCGTCGGTGACGCCGTCGCCTGCCACTGCATAACTCGCTGCTCGGCCGGCATTCGGCGGAAACACGCTCGCGGCGAGCGGACGGGCGGCGAACCCAGATGCCGTTGGCGCAAGGCTCATTCCGGAGAGAGGGCACGCCCCATTCGGCATGCAAACGATGCTGCCCATTGTCTGTAGGGCTGTAGAGCCGTGAAGCATGACGCTGTCGGCTTGAAGACGATAAAATTGGGATGATGGGTAACGCGAAGCGTTGCTCGGATCCCACGCCCACGCCAGGATGCAGCTCGAGAGCAGTGCGATGAGTGCTGCTGAAGGGGATCTGATCATATTGATACCTTTCCTTGTTTCCGCGCCGACTACGCGGCTCGACACACCGACCGGGCGGAAGCTCGGCGGCAAGAGCATCGTCGCCGCGCGACTACAACGCGAATTGGTGTGCGACCTAGTTGTTTGAGTTAGAAGTCTGTGTGCAGAAGCGAGCGATGCTGGCCAAGATCGCGTCGGCTGGATTGGTCCAGACGAATGGCTTGGGATGAGCGTTGGTCTCAGCGGGGTAATCTCGGATAGCGGCCTCCAGGTCCTCTGTGCTGGTGAACGCACCGCGCTCCAGCCGACGCCGGCTCAGAACGAAGAACCAGCACTCCACGAGGTTGAGCCACGACGCGCTCGTCGGAGTGAAGTGGAGGTGGAACCGCGGGTGCTGGACCAACCAGTCATGCGCCAGGGTCGTCTTGTGCGTCTGCAGGTTGTTGAGCACGAGATGCACCTCCAGATCGCGTGCGACGCTGCTCTCGACCTGCTCCAGAAACGCGCGGAACTCGACGCTGCGATGATGCGGCTTGCAACTCCCGATCACCGTTCCGGCTTTCACGTCGAGGGCGGCAAACAGGTCGAGTGTGCCATGCCGGCGATAGTCGTGCGTCACGCGCTCGGCCCGGCCCAGCCCGGCCGGAGGGGAAAGGCTGCAGCCGTACCCTGCACCGCTTTGATCTACGGCTTCTCGTCGATGCACAGCAGCAGCGCGCGATCGGGTGGAGCGAGGTAGAGACCGACGACATCGCGCACCTTTTCGACGAACGCGGGATCCGCGGAGAGCTTGAAGGTGTCGGCCTGGTGCGGCCGCAGACCGAAGGCGCGCCAGATGCGTGATACCGCACTCTGGCTCATGCCCGTACGGTGCGCCATCGTGCGGGTGCTCCAATGCGTGGCGTTGGCCGGTGCCTCTTCCAAAGTGAGGGCGATCAGGCGCTCGACGGCCTCATCGTCGATGCTGCGGGGCGCGCCGGAGCGTGGTGCATCGACCAGCCCCTCCAGCCGATGCGCGGCGAAGCGGGCCCGCCACAGCGCAACCGTCTGGCGGCTGACCCCCAGCGCCGTAACCACGCCCAGGTTGGTCGCGCCCGGTTCGGCACAGGCCAGGATGATACGCAGGCGCGAAACCAGCGCCTGCCCGGTCCCGTGTCGACGCAGCAGGCGCTGGATCTCACCCTGCTCGTGCTCGCTGAGACCGACAGAGACGGCCTTTGGATCACGCGACATGGCGCACCTCCATCAGGAAGCACCTAACGAGCCCACCCGACTAAACTGTCAAACCTCTTCTAACTCAAACCACTAGAGGCAGGAATAGCGTAGAATCCGAGGCGGATGGAGCACCCGCGCTTCGAGCCTTGGCACCCCTCAGGACCGAACTGTCGGCGCTCTCACACCCGACAGCATCTGAGGCCTACACAGATGACAGGCGGGTTCCCGTATCACTCGCTTATTCGGGACATAAGAGAGGGCCGTATCCTTGGAGCCCGAAAAACCGAGTCATGCTCCTGATGCTGGCCGCATTGCGAATTGGGCTTCTATCGCGTCGAGCCGAGCACCATAGCGTCGTGCGATAGCCTCAAGACTGAAATTCGTGCGGACAAAAGTCCGGCCAGCCGAGGCCTTCCGTAGCCGAAGTTCTTTATTCACGAACACCTCATGGAAGGCGTTTGCGGCAGAGCTGATCGACGGTTCGGCCCAGCGGCTGTCTCGCTCGGCATAGACGTATTCGGTCGGCAGGACAGCCTTGAGATCGAAATCGACCAGAAAAGCTGTTTCAGCAGAGCAGAATTCCATGTTTCCGGAATAGGCTGTGGCGATCACTGGTAGGCCGAGCTGCATGGCCTCAAGCAGGCCGAAGCCCCAGCCTTCGGAGCGATGCAATGACACGTAGGCATCGCAGGCGCGTTTGAAGCTGATCAGCGCGTCATAACTCAGCGTCCGATCAATGACGATGATGCGCGGGTCGCGCGCGGCGGCATCATCGATCTGCTCCCAAACAGCGCGTTGATGCGGGTCGAATACGCGCGCTCGATTCTGAGTTTTCAGCACCAGCGCGACGCTCTCCTTACTGCCGACCGGGAATGCTGTTTGGAAGGCGGCGACCACTCCAAGCGGGTTTTTACGCGCAACGAAGGAGAAAGAGTCGAACGTGGCGACAAAGATAAAGGCGTCCTCGGGCAGTCCGAGGCCTGAACGGGCCAAGCGGGTCACGTCCGAAATTTCCTCCGCCGCCATCCCCACATTGTGGACTGGCACGGCTGTGGCCCGCGCATAAATCTCGCGGTTGTACTCGGAAGAGACCCAAATTTCATCGAGTAGTTCAAACGCGAGTCGGTGACACGCTGGGATTGTGTCGAGCTCCCAGAAAAAGTAGCCGATGTTATAGGATCTCTCGGTAATCCGGCGGTCAAGCAGGGCAAAGGCGTGCGGTATCACTTCGGCGTTTAGATGCAACAGATTGATGCGTCGTGGCGTCGTCAGATTGGCCACTGCATTGGAGTTCGCGAAACCAATAGGGGCGGGATTACCCGGGAAGAAGTCGAGCTGCACCGGCGCGCGCCCAGCCCTCTCCAAGATATGCAGGGAAAGCCGCGCGGCCTGTCCCAGTCCTGATGTTGCCCGGACCGGACCGATCACCGCCACGCCGGCATCGCACCCGTCCGCGATCTGCCGATCAGGCAGGAAGGGAAGACCGGCTCCCTCCGGCCGGTTTCCGCCCACGTCAGTCTCGTCGAATAGGGCGTGAACCCGGCGCACGATCCTTTTCGCTTCCACGGGATCTGCACACAGGGCCACGAGGGCCTCGAACGGTGCCGTATGCCCCGGAGCGACGCTGTGCAGCAAGGAATTCACGAGACTGCGCGGCATGAGTTTCGCGAGGTGCGGTTGGTCCAGCGCCTGGAGCAGCACTATCGCACACAGCGCGAGGCGCCCCGCATCCGACTGCAGGGAGACGCTCTGCAAGTCGGGGGCGGCAGCATGGAACATCCGCAGGAAGAGCGTCAGGGGGCAGTCGCTGCCACCCGTCACGGCCACCTCTGCGAGGAGACGTATCTGCGCCTGCGTGATGAGCTCCCCCGCCGGAGCAATTTGGGGCGAGCGCTTGACGCACCACCAATAGACGGCTTTCGCAAGCGCCTCGGGATCATGCAGCTCGATGTTTCGATCGTACTCAGCCTTGATGAATGCGTGTGCTGCGACGCTGATCTCGGCGTTCAATCCCATCAACGGCATGGGCGCATTCAGAAATGCGATCTGCCGCCGTGAGAGCGGGACCGGTAGTCCGTGATAAATGTTGCATTGCGTCAGGTACCAGTGCAGCACCGCCATCCGCTTTGTTAGGCTGCCCTCCGGCGCGAGGTCGCGGCGCTCTGAACGTTCGATCTCGAAGGCCACGTAGGGTGTGATGAGCCCCTCCGGATCGCTGTCCGGAAAAGCGTGCCCGAGGAGATGGTCGAGATTTGTCCCGGCACCTCGCAGCGCACGGTCTCCGGCCAACTCGCGCTCCCTGCTTGGCCCGCTGAGCGCGAGCCGGACCGCCCTGTGCACTGCATCGAGGGCTTCGCGATAAGATGGCCCTGTGAGACGGCTAAGTGGGTCAGCATGGAATGGAGATCCCTCAAGATCAGTTCCAGTGGAAGCCTCACGGACATAGATCAAATTCCGGCCGGCGGATCGGATGTCGAAGTTGAATTCGAACCCGCAATGGCCGTCGTGTCGGCCTGAGTCGGCGACGTCCTGGCGGAAACGATCTGCCGCCACAATCGCTCTGTTGGTGCCGACGGCGATCTCGATACTCAGTCGCCGCTTGGGCAACGAGCGATCATATGCCCAGCCGATAATGCGGTTGCCGTCGATATAGTCGATAAAGCCCTCGACGGTGCGTGCGTCATCGGCTGGCGCGCTGACCTGCGATGGACGAAGGGGGGAGCCTGGCAGATCCAATCCCGTCGACGCCTCGCGGACGAAAATCAGATCGCTACTGGCGATGCCACTGTAAAGCTCGGCGGCGAAACCGCAGAAGCCGTCGCCCCCCGTCGCCATAGCCACGTCGCGCCGCTCCTGATCGGCTCGGACGGTGATCAAGCCGCGATCGCCGACGATCTCGATGAGCAGGCGCTGCTCCGGGCGGGCGCGGTCACATGCCCAACCGACGATCCGGCTGCCGTTGAAGGAATCAATGAACCCATCGATAACGCTCTCGGACACCGGCCGTCCGTCCGTCGGGCTTGGTTTCTGATCCTGTGGTCCCGGCATGCAAGTTGTCCCATAGAATGTGGTCAGGCACCCCAGGTGCACCTAACGTCCGTAGTAGATATCCTCAATGCGCATAACGACGTCCTCGCCGGTGTAGGAGCCGACCTGAACCTCAGCCAGCTCCAGCGGGATCTTGCCGAGGTTGGTGAGCCGGTGCATCGAGCCGATCGGCAGGTACACCGCCTCGATCTCGTGGACCAGCACCACCCGCTCGTAGATGGTCACGTCGGCCGTGCCGCGCATCACGACCCAGTGCTCCGCCCGGTGAAAACGCTTCTGCAGCGACGCTCGATGCTGTGCAACTGGATCGATGTCTGGATGTGAGACCTCTTTGGCGTCTTCAACGATGCGAAGAGTCTGTTTGATGAGGCTGGAACTGGGTGGCTTGTAGGTTGGATTGGCCAATGCGGGATCAGCTTCGAGGCGCTGACGCAGCACCATTTCGGGCGAGAGCCCATTGAGCACGCGCTACCGGCGGCCGTTATAGGCGGTGTTGAAGCCGCGCAGCACGATCTCCAAGTCGGCGTGGCGGTAGACCGTGATGCCGAGCACCTCCCGCTGAACGCGGCCGTTGAAGCGCTCGACCTCGCTCGCATCCGGCAGGACGCCGAGGCAGCACGCGTCGCCGACCTGGCGCGATGGTTCACGATGTTGGTGCGCGCTTGCGGCCTGGATGGCGACCGACCGGTGGATGCGGCCGGCGAACTC
>Ga0207953_10195_pt1 | contig 4459 bp, 5 predicted proteins | sample AntDryMetagUQ313_FD_188091 | JGI IMG/M metagenome (GOLD analysis project Ga0207953, IMG submission 188091) | Polar desert microbial communities from Antarctic Dry Valleys - UQ313 (SPAdes) | ecosystem: Environmental > Terrestrial > Soil > Desert | place: Antarctic Dry Valleys | collected 2008-12-31
GGTCCGCCGGGAGCAGCGCGTTGCGGTATCGTCCGCCCTTGCCGCGCTCGACCCGGATGAGCATGCGCGCGCTGTCGATGTCGATGACTTTGAGCGCTGCGACCTCGGCCACGCGCAGGCCGGCGCCGTAGGCCACCGACAGAGCAGCCTGATGCTTGAGGCAGGTGGTGGCGTCGAGCAGCCGGGTGACCTCGTCGCGGCTGAGCACCACCGGCAGCGTGAGCGGATAGGCGAGCCGGACGAGCCGCCGCGCGAGGTCGGGCCGGTCGAGGGTGTGGGTGAAGAAGAAGCGCAATGCCGAGACGATGGCGTTGAGGGTCGGCACCGGCACGCCGGCCTCGCGCTGCTCGACCTGGAAGCGGCGCAGGTCCTCCGCGGTGGTCGTGTCGGGCCGGCGCCCGAGGAAGGTGGCGAGGCGGCCGACGTCGCGGATGTAGTTGCGCTGGGTCTCGTGCGAGAACCGGCGCAGGCTCATGTCATCGATCAGGCGCTGGCGCAGGGGGCTGACCGCGCTGGCGGGGAGAAGATCGTGCATCGTGGGGCTCCTCGGATGAAGGAGCCGCGATGCTCGGCCCGCCTCCGACGGGCCTCAAACGATACGCGACGGTCCCGACCCTACCGCGCCCTCACCACACGCACCCTCCCGCGCAGCGGGTTCGTTCTTCGGCCAGACGACGTCATGCCGGATCGCCATCGCGCGCAGAATCGGACATTCGGCTTGGCGCCCATCCGAGTGCACTGACGCGGAGGTAGGATTCACGCATGGGGTGAGGCGTGCGAGTCCTCGCCAGAGCTCAGACGGTATGCGTGCTCCTTAATCCGACCTGATCCGCCCCCACTGGAGTGGTCCGCCCTGAGGTATGGCCTGCGGGCCAGGGTCACGGAAGCCAACGCCCAGATACTTAAGCCAAGCAAATAGACTCTGATGCAGTGACCCTCGAACGCCTCGACGCTGGCCGGGTCGTAGACGGCCGCAAGACGGTCGCGCTTGTCCGGCGCGGGCTAGTGGCCTCGGGCGCAAAGAAACCCGCTCACGCATTCGGGGCCGGAACTCGATGATCAGACGGGTCTGGGCGCGCGCCGACAAACTTCGCGCGCCCAGGCCGACACACTACCCGCTCCTGCCGACAAACTTCCTGCGCTCGCACATCAGGCCTCGCAGCATCAGCCTCGTCCTGCGAGCAGGGGACCGGCCAGGATCCTGTTGAGTCCGATCACGCCGAGCAGGACGGCGGCGTGCAAGGCGAGATCCGTCGCGGTGGCGTCGTAGGAGTGGAACGGCATCAGCATCGTCGCGGCGACCGCGGCGACGGCCAGGCCCCCCAACGCCGCCGTCAGGTTCGGCCGAAGCGGGCAGGCCCGGCGCACCATGACGACCATCAGCGCCGAAAGCGGCACAGACACACAGACCAGGACACCGAGGCACATCGTCATGTCGTGGGGCCCGGAGATGCCGGTGCCGGGAACAATCCGAACGTACAGGCAGCCCAGGCCGCTCGCGCCGATCCACAGGACGACGGCGGGCAGCGGCAGCAGCGCCCAAGCGCCGGAGCGTCCCGGCACGGCGGTGGCGAAGGCGGCGAGGGATGCAGTCACCGCCGTCGACATGGCCCCGAGCGCGGCGAGCATCAGGTTCGGTGCGCGCATCCGGATCAGAAAATCGCCCGCATCCATCCGTGTTGCTAGGATCAGTCCGACGAGCATCGCCCCCCCGAACCAGAACACGGCACGAACGCACGGCGCAGGCAGCGGCCGCACGGGTTTCAATCCTTCAGCGAGGTCCGCGACAAGCTTGTCGTGAGGGCTGAGCGTGACCATCACTCCTTCTCCTGGATCAGGCTGGCGCGCAGAGCCTCGATGGCTCGGTGCAGGTTGACCTTCAGCGCTCCCTTGCTGCGGCCGATGAGTCGCGCGGTGTCGTCCAGCGACAACTCGCGCAGGCCGAGATTCTCGATCGCCTGACGTTGGCACTCCGCCAGGGCGGCGACTGCGCGAGCCAGTGCCATGCTTCGCCCGCCCGCCCCCGGCGCCGTGCCGGTAGCGGGGCCGGGATCGACCTCGGCGCAATAGGCCAGGGGATCGTGGACCTCCTGCGGACCGCGGCCCGCCCGCCTCAATCGGTCGATCCCCCGGCGTCGGGCAATCGCGTGCAGCCACGGCAGGAAGGGTCGGCGGGGGTCATAGCCCGCTCTCGCCCGATGCACCGTCATGAGCGCGTCCTGCACGACATCGTCCACTGCCTCGCCCCTCACCCCCTGCGCCGGGCAATGCCCGCCACCACCGTCAGGCATGCCTTCGGGAGAATCCGGTAGGCCGCCGCGTCGCCGGCTTGCGCTGCCGCCAGCAAGCGGGCGAGATCCTCTTCGAGCGCCATCCGACTCCCGCCGATTTTTGCCCCGGCCCGCCTACGCTCTCATCGACAGCAGAGGTAATGACGAGGAGCGATGCGAAAAGCTCTCCGTCAGGTGGAGAAACGGCGGGGATCACCGGGCGACGGCCGGTTCGAGTGTCGCCGTCCGACTAAAGGCGTGCGGCGCCGAGGATGGTCCCGTCAGGTGCTTGGACCAGCACCGCCGCGGTCTCGCCTGCCGGTAGGGGAGTGCTGAGCGTCATCGCGGCACCCGACCATCGGCCGATCTCGCGCAGCGAACGCACGATGTTGGCCTGCTCGATCGTGCGACCGGCATTCTCGCCCCGCGCAACCCGCGTCGTGTGACTCGGGTCGAACCCGACCAGCACGACCGATCCGGAACCGCTCGCGGCTCCGAGTTTCACCGCCAAGCCGCCGCCATCCCGCACCAGGAAGACGGGGACCGATCGCCAAGCGCGTGCGCGTGCGACGGCGGCGCGCAACGCCGCCTCGTCGGAGCCGAGAACGTCCAGGTGACCATCGACGACGGCCTGAGGCGTATAGCTCGGACCACGCAACCGCGCCGCGTAGGCGCTCTGACGCGCCGTCGCGGCCGGCAGGGAATAGGCGTCACGCCAATCCAGGTGGTTCCAGTAGGTCACGTGGAACGCGAGCGGCAGCACGTCCGCACCCTCGTGAGCAAGCCGACCGAGCAGCGCCTCGGCGGGCGGACACGACGAGCAACTCTGCGAAGTGAACAGCTCGACGACCACCGGGCGCTCAGCCGCGCCGGCAGGCCCCAAGACGGACGACAGGAGCACGGGGGCGAGAAGGGTTGCGGCGTATCGCATTGTCGAGGCTCCGAGTTGCGAGCGATGCATGGAAGCTTCTCATCCGTTCGCCGCGCCCTGGGTCGCGGTTACTCGCCTTCGTAGCCGTAAAGTATGAAAATGATGCCGCGTCGTTGTACTCCGTGTCATCGATGAAGTGTTGATTTGATGCGTCTGGCCTCTGATGCTCCGGGTCGGACAGGAAGAGCCGTCACTCGGCATGATGAAGTGAGCGGCATTTTCTGTTCGACCGACGTGGCACCGTCCAGCTATGACGACGGTGCCTAACTCTTCATTTCACCCTTCGGCGATGTGCTTGAACATGTGAGCGCGCGCCTCATCGTCCATCTCGGCTTTGAAACTGAAGCGGTCCTTCAACCCGAGCGCTCTCTGCGCAGCCGGACGCGCGGCGATCTCGTCGTGAAGTCGCTTCACGTTCGGCAGCTTGTCCCAAGCATCCTCGCCGAGCACGAACGGCAGCATCCGTGCCCAACCCCAAACGCCCATGTCGACGATGGTGTAGGTGTCGCCGACCATGTACCGGCGACCTGCCAAGTGGCTTTCCAACACGCCGTAGTGGCGGCGTGCCTCGTAGGCATAGCGCTCACGGGCATACGGCACCGGCTCCGGCGCGAAGTGCCGGAAATGCACGGCCTGCCCTGAAAACGGACCGATCCCGGTGGCCACGAACATCAGCCACGACAGAAGCGGTCCCCGCTCGGTTGCACCGGCGGGTAGAAAGCGGCCGGCCTTCTCGGCGAGGTAGAGCAGGATCGCGTTGCTGTCGAAGACCGTGACCTCGCCGTCGACGATGGCGGGCACCTTTCCATTCGGGTTCACGGCGAGGAAGGCAGGCTCGAACTGCTGGCCGCGGCGGGTATCCACCGGCACGGGTTCATAGTCCAGACCGAGCTCCTCCAGCAGGAGCGCGACCTTGCTCGGATTCGGAGACAGGTTGAAGTAGAACTTGAGCATCACGTGCCTCGGGCAGCGAGGGCCTGAGCGTGTGCAATCCGGTTGGATCGGGGCAGCGCAGGCAGTCACCAGGTTGTGCCAGACCTCTCGCGGAAGCGAAAGCATCGGGTTTGGGCCGCACGCGGCACGGGTGGCCGTTCCTTCGGAATCATCCTTAAGATCGCCAGCGCTCGAAGCTGTCAGGCGACACGGCAAACTGACCCCCTGACGCCATGAGGATCTGACCCCCTCGATGAGCGAGGAGGTCGAGATGATCAGGAACGAGGCTCAGGCTCTGACGCGGATGGACGATCCGTGGAGGGCC
>Ga0207953_10196_pt1 | contig 4406 bp, 5 predicted proteins | sample AntDryMetagUQ313_FD_188091 | JGI IMG/M metagenome (GOLD analysis project Ga0207953, IMG submission 188091) | Polar desert microbial communities from Antarctic Dry Valleys - UQ313 (SPAdes) | ecosystem: Environmental > Terrestrial > Soil > Desert | place: Antarctic Dry Valleys | collected 2008-12-31
AGCGTCGCAGCGGACTTCTACAGAGGGCCGCTATCGTCCCCAACCCCACGCCCGTCTAGGCGAGGAAACCGGCATGGGGGTCAGATCCTCGTGACGCGAAGGGGTCAGTTCCGGTTGTCGCTTGAAATGGACGTCCACGACGAGGTCGGCGCCGATCAGGTAGGTGCGTCCGGCCTCGATGAGGGCGTCGTCCCGGACATCCGCCAGTTCGAGCCCGGCCGCCGCCAGGGCGCGCCGGAACCCCTCCTCGTCGAGGGCGTCCCGGTGCTGCAGGGCCACGATCACCGCCACGCCATCCAGTCGCGGCATCCGGGTGAGAATGTGCTGCAGCGATCCGGTGCTCGCGGCCGACGCGCTCAGGGCGAGGTAGGCGGTCGTCCTCGGCGAGCTCACATCGGGTTCGGTCATGCTGGATCGCCGTGATGCGAGGCCCGGTGACAGCGGCGGTCCCGCTGCGAGCAGCTCGTGCGTGAAATGTCGGGCCCGTGTACCACGGCGGGGCCGCAACGTGACCGAGGCTGGATGCCTTACTCCTCCTGCGCGCCCTCGCTTCCGGACGATTCGGGCTCGGGTAGGGACAGCAGGGCCGCGCGCCGGATCGTCTCCGCGTAGCCTCGGTACTCGGCGGCGCGATCGTCGTACATATCCGCCACCGCCGGGCGTCCGGAATTTCGGCCATCCTGCGCCATGCGGGCGACGAGTTCGGCCCGCTCCTCGATGATGCGCAGCGCGACGCGCAGGGCCTCGTCGACGGCGTTCTCCTGCTCTTTGGCGACCACCTCCGCCGTGTAGGCGTGACCCACTTGGCAGCGGAAACGCAGCGGCTTGGCGTCGCGGACTTTGGACAGGACGCCGCTGCAGTGCGGACAGGTGAGCGCCGCGGGATCGGCGATCCGGCGCAGCATAGCGCTGTCGATGCGCTCGCCCGCGGCGATGTCGATTTCCAGGCGGATCTCGGGCGGCACCGGCAGCCGCGGTCCGGCCGGCTCCCGCACGAGTTCGGATAGAACGTCGCCGAGGCGGGCGCTCGGAAGGGCGAGGTCGACGCTGGCCGCAGCCATCCCGCTGAGCGGCATCTCGTCGGCGATCGCGTCCGCCGGGTCCTGCACGATCGCGATCCCGCCGCAGCGCTTGATCGCCTCCAGCCCGGCGGCGCCATCGTTGAGCAGTCCGCTGAGCAGCACGCCGATGACCCGCGAGCCGTAGGCCGCGGCGGCGGAGCGGAACAGCGGGTCGATGGATGGGCGGGCCATGTTCTCGCGGGGGCCGCGACCGAGCCTCATCTGGCCGTCGCGAACGATCAGGTGATGGTCGGGCACGCCGAGGTAGATGTTGCCGGGCGCGATAGCCATGCCGTCCCGCGCGGCGTGGACCGGCATATGCGCGGCCGCGGCTGTGACCGTCGCGAGCAGGCCGAGGCTGCGGGCCGGGATGTGCACGACGACGAAGACCGCCGCCGGCAGGTCTCCCGGTAGCGCCCCGAGGATCGCTTTGAGTGGTGCGGTCGCGCCGGAGGAGCCCCCGATGACGATGATGTCGCGGTTCATCATGACCGATCTCGTTGGAGCATCGAGGGCCGCGCTCGGCCCAGTTCGTCCGAGCACCGCGCGCGCGGTGCCGGGGGTGCCGGGGATGAAGTTCTCCGGGTGTTCTCAGTCGCGTCCATCGCCTGCATCCCGCCAGGCCTCCGTGATGACCATGCGTCCGACTTGGTCGGTGAACGGGATGAGCAGGCTGCAGTGCAGGCCATCCAATTCGTAATTGAGGGCCGACCGGGCTTCGAGTTCGTAGGCGAGCACGTCCTCGATCACGGTCGTGCCGAAGCCGCGACGTGTGGGCCGCGCCACCTCTCTCCCGCCCGTCTCGTTCCACATCAGCGCGAGGATCGGCTCCGGCTCACTCGGTCTGATCTGCCATGCCACCGTCACCCGCCCTTGCGGGAGCGCGAGGGATCCGTGTTCGATCCCGTTGCTCGTCAGCTCGTGCAGCGCCATCGCCAGCACCTGCGCTGCTTTAGGCCGAAGTCTTACAGGGGGGCCGGCGATCGTGGCCCGCTCGCCTTCGCGCACGAGGTGGACCATGAGCTCGTCCGAGACGAGCGTGTGCAGGCTGGCCTCGCCGAACGCATCCGTGATGGCGTGCACCCGGGCGATGGCGCCCAGGCGTCCGTCCAGGTGGGCGACGTAGGTGTCGATCTCCTCAGCGCTCTCCGCGGACCGATGCATGATCGTACGCAGCATCGCCATGGTGTTGCGCACGCCGTGGCGCAGGCTATCGGGCATACCCGCCTCATCGAGCAGCCGGCGCAGGCGCACATTGTCGGCGCGCAGGGCGGCGAGCTGGTCCGCCGCGTCATCGGGATCTGTCATGCCGCGCCTACGTCGATGCCGGGTATCTCTGCTAAGTCAGAACGCGTGCGTGCGGTTCATGCGGGCCTTGGAACAGCAGGCTCAACGTGTGCCGCCAGGTGAAGAGAGGCCGATCGAAATGTGCGGGCCGAGCCGGGGCCTCTGGATCGTGGATGGTCAGACGGCGACTGCGCAGGGTAATCGGACCTTGGCCGCGCAGCTCTTGGGGCGTGCGGTTGATGTGCACGCTGGTCTGGCCCATCGCGACCGCGAGATCGCTCCGCGTGATCGGCAACGGACAGCTCGCTGCGTCTGCGAGACCGACCGCCACCGGCCGCGCCAGCAGCGCACAGAACAAAGCGCGAGGCGCTCGATGGACTTGCTTCAGTTCAGTGGAGAGCAGCTTGGTGGTTGATACCCCTCTCGAACTGGGTGGGGCTTGTGAAGCCCAGCGCCGAGTGACGGCGGCAGGGATTGTAAAAGCCATCGATGTAACGGGCCAGCGCGATGGTGGCCTCGGCTCGCGTCTGGAACGCGGTGCGCCAGACCAACTCGCTCTTCAGCGTCTTGAAGAACGTCTCGACCATCGCGTTGTCATAACAATTTCCCTTGCCGGACATCGAGATCACGATGCCATGTCCTCGTAGTTCCGCCTGATACTCATTCGAACAGTACTGACTGCCGCGGTCGGAATGATGCAATAAACCTGGTCCGGGCCGTCGGACGACAAGGGCACGTCGCAGCGCGGTCAGCGCGAGCTCCTTGTGAAGCCGGTCGCCCGCCGCCCGGCCCACGACCCGTCGGGAGTACAGATCGAGGACCACCGCCAGGTACAACCAGCCCTCCCGCGTCCAGATGTAGGAGATGTCGCTTCCCCACTTGCGGTCCGGCCCGGCCGCCGTGAAGTCCTGGTCGAGGTGGTTGGGCGCGACCGGAAAGGCGTGGCCGCTGTCCGTCGTGCGCCGGAAGCGGCGCGGCTGGCGGGCTTTGAGCCCGTTCTCCCGCATCAGCCGGGCCACGCGCCGCCGGCCTGCCGCCAGGCCCTGCTCGCGCAACTCGTGGGTCATGCGCGGGCTGCCATACGTCTCGTGCGAGAGCGTGAAGGCGGATCGGACGTGGGCAAGCAGCACGAGATCCTCGCGCTGCCGCGTCGAGGCCGGGCGGTTCTTCCAGGCGAAATAGCCGCTCGGACTGACGTCGAGGACCTTGCACAGGCGCGCGACCGGGAAGTCCTTCTTCGCCGCGTCGATGAGGCGGAACCTCATCGACTTCCCTCCTTGGCGAAAAAAGCCGTGGCCCGCCTCAGGATCTCCCGCTCCTGGCGCAGCACCTCGTTCTCGCGGCGCAGACGCTTGAGCTCGGCGGCCATGTCCTCCTGCCGGTCGGCCGGTGGGTTGTCCATCTCTCGCTCACGTCGACCGTCGATCCAGTTGCGCAGCGTCGAGAGCCCGACGCCGAGATCGGCGGCGACCTCGCGGCGCGACCGCCCACTTGTCTGCGCCAATCGCACCGCCTCAGCACGAAACTCAGGGGTAAAGGTCTGCTTCCGGTCTGCCATCGGAACCCTCCTCCTTCAGGAAAAGAGCTCTCCACTTTCTCGAGACAAGTCCACCGCAAACCGTCTCAAATCATCTGACGACGGACACGCCAAAGCGTGCGGTCTGGCGCTTCCACTACGCTTCCACGGGGTTGGAAAAGGGAGAGGCAATAGACAGCAAAAAGCCCGCAAAGTCGTTGACCTAGCGGGCTAAAAACTGGTTGCGGGGACAGGATTTGAACCTGTGACCTTCAGGTTATGAGCCTGACGAGCTACCGGGCTGCTCCACCCCGCGCCAAGTGTGTGCGGCTTGTCCGGGTGCGGCACCTGTGCGTGAGCGGGCGCGGTGTCCGGGGGCCGGATCGGTGATCGTGGTGAGGGAATGTTGGTGGACTGCGTTGTGCGGGTCTGGCGGCGACCGACTCTCCCGTGTCTTGAGACACAGTACCATGGGCGCTGGCGTGTTTAACGGCCGAGTTCGAGATGGGATCGGGTTCTGGGCACGCCGCTCAGGCCACCAG
>Ga0207953_10197_pt1 | contig 4187 bp, 3 predicted proteins | sample AntDryMetagUQ313_FD_188091 | JGI IMG/M metagenome (GOLD analysis project Ga0207953, IMG submission 188091) | Polar desert microbial communities from Antarctic Dry Valleys - UQ313 (SPAdes) | ecosystem: Environmental > Terrestrial > Soil > Desert | place: Antarctic Dry Valleys | collected 2008-12-31
CCGCGGCGCTCCTCCCGACGCTTCGCGTCGGGAGACGGGAGCGAGTCGCTGCGCTCCCCGCCAGGGAGCCGCTGCGCGGCTCGCAGTGGGTCGAGTGCCGTTGCCGTCGATCGAGTCGCTTCGCTCCTCTGAATTCCGAATCTCGGTTCTCACCAATCGAATTCATCGCAACGTCTGAACCGGTACCCGACACCCGAACGAGGCTGGGGAGGAGGGGAAGGGTCGCGAAAAGCGCCCCGTATCGCGACCCTTGCCTCGCCATCATCATGCTCCCAATCATACACCCCCCACCCACCAAACCGCAAAACAAACCGAAAACACGAAACATCGAAACCCACACCACCGCAACAACATTCGATGTTAAGAAAAACACCCTCGTGCACAAACCACGAAACCAACCCAACACCAACCGAATACCGAAACCTACTGACACACAACAACATTCAAAAACACTCAAAACGAGCCTCACAACACCCCCCACCCGACCCGGCATCACACCCCCCACACCGCCCAACCCGAACACCCCGCCGGCTCATTTTTCGTCAAAAATCATGGGACCCGACCGGTTCCTAATTGGTAGGTTTGCCAGCATGGGAGCTGCGGAGGAACGACTCATTGAAACACTCGGTGTGCCACTCGAGTCGACCGATTTCGGGTCCGACTGCGATCTCGCGTTGAGCGGATGCCTCCTGGTGCGGCAGCTCGATGACGGCTTAATGATGAAGGCCGCCATCCGTCCGGGATTAGCCGGCGAGACGCGAGAGCAATTCGCGGAGTGGGCGAAATCCCGCTTTCTACGGTTCGCGGAACACGGTCCCGAGCCGGATGGATGGCAGAAGCGAAGCGACGGAGACTGGCAACTGTGGGCGCGCCTGCAACAAATGCCTAGTCTGGACTAACAGGAGGTGTTGTGCGACAAACGGTGTGCGGCTGGATGCCACTCGACCCAAATAGGCCCCTCACCGGATAGTGAGCGCCCCTCTGGACACCCAACTGGGATGCCCCGGCCCGGTTGGTGTCGGCCGTGCCATTTCGATCAGGCGGTCAAACCGATCAACACAACCCAGCATTCACTCTCCCCCGCCCTGGACAAAACGTCGCGTCGCCTCTGTGCACCGGTAGCGTCACGCCTAACTAGGCGTGACAAGCACAGCAACGCAGATCGTCTGCAAAACAAGGCCGGAACCAAAATCCGCCAGCACCACGCACACTCCACAACAACCGCCCAGAGGTGCCATCACCGCAGATAAAACCTAAAAGTGGCCTCGGGCCCTCAGGTATTTCTTGAGCGCCTGAGTACGATCCTGGCATGCCCTCTCTACCCCCGAAATCCAGACGCCGGGTGCCGACCACTCTCAGCCGGTGCCGGTTCCCAATCCTGACCATGCATGGAAGCTTCTGTCTACGACTAATGAGTGGATACGTCACGCAGACGCGAAATCTGGAGTTGTTCTCGCATTTACCGGTGCAACCTCCGTCGCGCTGTTCAACCTCGCCAAGGGCCGATCTGAATGGCCTTGGTACTTGATCCTCGTGGTAGTGCTAGCGGTGGCGTCTATTTTCTTTACGGTATTATTTGTCGTAGCAACCCTTACGCCTCGCGTGTCAGCAGAGACTAGTAAGCCCCACCTAGAAAATTCTGATATATCGGTGAATCCTTTATTCTTCGGTCACATTTCCGCGAATTACAACAACAACGACATACGGTATACGACGGTTCTTTCCACTCTCACATCCAATCCGGAGGAACTAACGAACCACATCGCCAATCAAGTCCACGCAAATTCGAGAATCGCGACAACAAAAATGCGCTATATCAACACGTCGATCTGGTGCGGCCTTGCTTCGGTGGTTTTCGTGGCGGTATTGGCCCTTACATCCGGGATTGGAAACTAACAAAATGGAAGGAAATTACAAGCCTTACGACTACAAGAAGAGCGCCGACCGCCTGGACGAGATTCTCAGTCAGCCTCGCGGCCAGTTCGTCGAAGCTGATTCGCTGCCCGACCGCAGTAGGCTCACTTACACGAACGGGTACTATGCGCACTGCACAGCGTTGTTTGTAGACATTCGTGACTCCTCAAAACTTCCTGATAAGTACACTCGCCCCCGCTTGGCCAAGATATATCGGGCATTTATCTCCGAGATGGTTGCGGTTCTAGGCAGCGATCTTTACGTCCTGGAAGTGAACATAGTCGGAGATTGCGTGTGGGCGGTATACAAAACTCCGAAAACAACAGACATCGATGATGTGTTTACCATTGCCGCACGAGCTAACACTCTAATTAATTTGGTCAACAAAAAGATGGAGAAAAAGGGATATACCGATACTCTACGTATTGGCATTGGAGTGGATTACGGGCGAGTCCTGATGATCAAAGCAGGATACAGCGGCAGCGGGATAAACGATATCGTATACATGGGTGACGTGGTCAACCGTGCAGCACATCTCGCCCACAGCGCCGGTAGGAATACATTCTTCGCCCAGGATCCAATTTGGGTGGGAGAGATATTTGCTCAAAACCTCAATGAGGAGAATAAAAAGCTACTGGAAAGCAAATTCTCCTACGAATTGGGTAACTACCGGACCGGGTATGTAATACTCACCGAGATGAACGAATGGATTGACTCGCTCTGACCTGCAGAAATCGCTGACTGCCGTCGCTTCCGATAGACGAGAACTGCATCAACCCCCAAAACCACGACCGCTTCCGTCCACGGACGCCGTAGACGGCAAATCATGCTCAGGTCACTCGATTCGAGGCCCGACGAAGTCGGACTTCTTCCATGAAGCCTCAAGGATCGGATTTGAGGTATCAGGTAACTCGCGAAGTGCCACACTGAATGACCACGTGCACCGCTCCGGGTCATTCAGGATCTCCAGGAGATTGTCCACTGCGTCCGACGTCGGGAAGCAAACCCATTTCTCCAGGTCTCGTAGCGAAAGCACCAGCGACGGGATCGTCGAGCCAATCCCGTACTCGTTGAGGGTTGAATTTCCCAGGTAGAAGGGCTCGCACGTGACCGCGAGTCCGACAACAGGTCGATCATTGGGAAATTGATCGAAGGGAGGCGTTCGGGCGCTGATGAGTTTCGCGGTGCGATCGAGTTGCTCTCTGGCTTTGGTGAGATACCGCTCGGCGATCGTCGGAAGCGTTGGATCGCCCGCTCGTGCACCGAGTGTCAGTCGTGCGGACTTGCACTCGACGAGGATGATCGCTTGCGGGGTGACCCAGATCCAGTCGACGCTCTTCACCTCGTTCTTGCCTTCTCTATATGTGATTTCCCCGTGAAGGTCGTTCTCGCCGGCTACGAGGCCGAGATGCTTGCCGACGTATGCCTCGGTGCGGGCACCCAGGATACGGGCGAAATCCGTGCCCCAGGCGTCCACGCCTCGGTAGTACAGGTTGGCCGGGTACATGGCGCGTTCGATCAGCATTACCTGCGGGGCCCAGATTCCTCGCTCACCAAGATTGACGAGTGGACGGGCAGCCAGCGGGTTGAATTCCCAACGTTGCAGCGACCGGTCGAGAGCCGGGACCGTAGTTTTCATTTCCTTAGCGGCGACGACGGTCGTGGTGAGTGCGTCCACGACCTTTTCGATCTGTTCACGCGGAGCAACAGTCTCGAAAACCTCCTGCATGTGTGCCAAATCCATTGTCGCCGGGTCGAAAAGGCCATTCTCTATGGTGACCCACACTCCCAGTGCGAACGCAGCACGCACAGCCTCATACAGCGGCATGCCGAACACCTCACTCCAGTCAGGCGCAGGGCCCAAGGCCGGGTCCTCGAACAGAGCGTGAGCACGTGATAACTCTTCAATGCGAGATTCCTGATACGGAAACTGCTCGTACGCCAACGGGGTCAATATCGCGGCTGTCCCGTCGACCTTGTCATAGGTGTTGTTGAAGGCCCCAACGAGCTTTCGCACGGTTCCTTTGTCCACCGGGGCGTGACGGTGATCGTTTCCGTGCAGGATCGAGTCTCGTGCAATCGCCGCGATCGCCCAAGGCGGGTTCCCCCTCGGGTCTGGCCATTCGCTGTCCCTATATGCCTCGGCTGTCGACGGCCATCGTAAGCTCCCCACTGGCGGCCATTTATGGCGCATTTTGTGGCCATGGTTTCTCCCCGCGTACGGCCAGATAGTTCCCCACCTGCTGTGAGTCAGATTCGGTCCCGGCAACGCT
>Ga0207953_10207_pt1 | contig 3132 bp, 2 predicted proteins | sample AntDryMetagUQ313_FD_188091 | JGI IMG/M metagenome (GOLD analysis project Ga0207953, IMG submission 188091) | Polar desert microbial communities from Antarctic Dry Valleys - UQ313 (SPAdes) | ecosystem: Environmental > Terrestrial > Soil > Desert | place: Antarctic Dry Valleys | collected 2008-12-31
GTCGAGGGTCCGGCGGTCGGCCGTGAGGATCCGCTCGTGACCGAGCTCACGCAGGCGACGCACGATCGCCGAGCCCACCATCCCCCGATGGCCCGCCACGAAAATGGTCTGACCTCGACCGTCCATCGTTACACCTTCCCCGCAGCAAGCTCGGCTCGGAAATGGTGTTCAGGATCAATCGCCTGCGTCAAGCCGACATCCACTTCGTCAGAACGTGCCTCAGCGTTTCAGCACACGGCCCAGCAAGCGGCCGAGACCGTTCGTTTGTTGGGTCGCTGACTGCGCCTGCGCCACGGTTGCCAACGATCGCGCTTGAACTGCGGCAGCAGCATCTTTCTCGATGAGAAACATGCCCCAACCAATATAGCTACGATCGCGCAGCTCCGAGATCGGGACCGACATGCGCGGATCATCGCTGAGATGCGGCGTCAGGAATATCTGCCGGGCGGCCCGAAAGGTCTCGATCCCGTCGATATAGCCCTGCACGTCGGCAAGCTCCATGCCGACTTCCATGATACCGTAGGTGTCCATCACGTTGACCGACACCTCGTCGGTTTCATGCTGCCCACCTGGCTCAAGAAGCACGATTCGGCCCGGATCCTTTAGGGCGCGCTCGTAGCATCGCATAGCGGCCGGCCGGTCCGGTATGTGATGGAACGCGTCGAAGCACAGTACGGCGTCGAAGACCCCCGCGCGGAACGGCAGATTCTCCGAGTCGCCGACCACAAGGTGGGGCTGATTGTTCGGGCCCATCCGTCGACGTCCGACATCGGGGTAGACGCGCGAGATGTCGATGCCGACGGCATCAATGCCGAGATTCATCAACCACTCAGTGGTCCAGCCATACCCGCATCCGGAGTCGAGCACTCGATGGCCGTGTTGCAATTGTAGGAACGGCAGGCAATTACCGAAGCCTCGTATGAGATCGGCCGGATGATTGTAGATGTTTGGGTTGAATGGCGACAGCAACCCTGGCGCTAGGAAGTTCGCCTTGTCCTCGACCTTGTCGAGCAATCCGATCTCGGACGTCTTGTGGTTGTCCCCGCGGCGGCCACTGGCGTCGATACCGGCGACCGCCTGACGCAAAGCGACGACAAGCTCCGCCGGGATGCGCGGAGCGATAACTTGATCAAGAAAATCGTGGTGGCTTTGCCAGTCGCGCAGGGACGGAGGCAGTAGCTCCGGGATCGTGTCGACGATCGGGTACCACATGCCCGTATCGGTGGCGACGAGGAGCCCGTCGATGACGATTGTCTGACGGCTTCGCTCCGGGGCATCCGGGGCGGTCTCATGCCGCGCCAAAAAGGAGGTGTAGAATGCCCCCGCCTCTCCTTCCAATGCTGGCCCAACCGGCACGCCCGGGCGACTCACGCGGCTCCCCAGCTTGCCATACGGTCCGATGAAAGGAACTTCCGCCTCAGTTGCGCCGACGAGAACGAACGGGGCACCCGTGTCCGGTGATGCGAGCAAATCGAGGAGGCTGTAGCGCATCGCACTTCCAGTGAGAGTGGCTGAGGCGCGACGTTTATCCCCCTTAACCGGATTAAGCCAACCTGGATACGTCGTTGCCCGTCCAGCGCGACGCCTCCAAAGGCTGAGGTTGACTCGAACTCGTGGTTCTCCCGCACTTTGCGTGGAACGGTCGCGGTGACGGGGATGGCACAGGCTGGTTCACCAGGCGGATGATCCTGTCCTCATCCCTGCCGGGCTGTACCATCGAGCGCGTCATCCGTAGCGACGGTCGTCTTGTCGTCTTCGCCCATGCGCGGCGTGTGCATGGCCGTTGCCCAACCTGTGACACGACCAGCTCTGCCGTTCACAGCCGCTATGGACTCCGTCCGGCCGATCTGCCGAGCATTGGTCAGCCCATGACGCTGCGCCTGCGCGTCCGACGCTTCTACTGCCATGATAGTGCCTTCCGCCGTCGCACCTTCGCTGAGCCACTCCCGCAGCTGATGCCGCCGCGAGCACGCCGGACGCGCCGCCTCGCGCAGGCCCAGACTCGGATCGGGATTGCGGCAGGGGGTGAGGCCGGTGCGCGCCTGACCAGCCATCTGGGGATGCAGACCGGCTCCGATACGATCTTGCGTCTCGTGCGCCGTCTGCCGCTGCCGAGCGTGGATCGGCCGCGAGCCGTGGGCATCGACGATGGGGCCATCCGCAAAGGACGGACCTACGGCACGCTGCTCGTCGATCTCGACCGTCGATGCCCGATCGACCTGCTGCCCGATCGACCTGCTGCCCGACCGAACCGGGGCGACCGTCACCGATTGGCTGCGGCGCCATCCTGGCATCCAGATCGTCGCCCGCGACCGCTCGACCGAGTACGCCCGAGCGGCGGCGGCAGGCGCTCCCGCTGCTCTCTAGGTCGCCGACCGATGGCATCTCCTTCTCAACATGCGCCAGGCGCTCGAACAGTGGCTCGGCCGAGCCCATGGCCGGCTGCGGCAGCTGCCCGCTCTACCCAGCGGTGATGGCCGCCAGTCCGGGGAACGCCTGCGTGCATACCGCCGTAGCGCCGCCGAGATCACGATGAGCCGTGACAGTCGTGCCCGGCGGCTTGCGGCCTACGAGGACGTACGTCGGCGTCATCTGGCAGGTGCCGCCCTCCTGGCGATCAGCCGCGCTACAGGGTTGGCGCGCGCGACCGTACGCAAGTACGCCCAGGCTGAGAGCTTCCCCGAGCGCGCGATCCAGCGGCCCGCTCCATCTCGCCTCGACCCCTACCTGGCTCATCTGGAGCAGCGCATGGCCGAGGGCTGCGAGAACGCCATGGCGCTCTGGCGCGAGATCCGCGACCAGGGCTTTGGTGGAACTCATGGGCAGGTGCATCGCTACCTCACCGAACGGCGCACTGTGCCGGCGCGGCGCACCGCCCACAAGTGGCTGTCGCGAACCGGAGCGACGAGCGCGGAGGCTCCCAGAGCAGAACCGATCGCCTCTCAAAAGCAACTGGCCTGGACCTTGGTTCAGTCCATCAAGACGTTGTCGCCCAGTGCCGCAGCCGACCTCGCTCGCATCCGGCAGGACGCCGAGGCAGCACGCGTCGCCGACCTGGCGCGATGGTTCACGATGTTGGTGCGCGCTTGCGGCCTGGATGGCGACCGACCGGTGGATGCGGCCGGCGAACTC